>ERZ773195.88-NODE-88-length-91789-cov-8.324067_pt1 | contig 91789 bp, 98 predicted proteins | sample MGYA00580530_ERZ773195 | MGnify/ENA primary metagenome ERZ773195 (study PRJEB29015, sample SAMEA2737751) | human gut metagenome | biome: human gut; feature: human-associated habitat; material: faeces | place: China | collected 2012 ...
GAAGTACGTTTCTGCCACAGATATTCTATCAGATTTTAAAAAGACTGTCGACAGTTACTTTGTCAACAGTCTGAAAGGCCTGAGTCATCAGGCCTTATTTATACTATTCAACTTGATCGTCTTCCATACTTACAATACGACCTTTTCTTTGTCCAAGATCATATTTTTCTTGATATTCAGCCAACGTTGTTTTATAATCGTCACCTTCGATCGCATATACCTTTGAATCGTGAATATGGATATCTGTATCTTTTTCACGAATCTTAATCAAGGCCACCATACTACTTGCACAATGCGTGGCAATACGGTTTAAACTATTCAATAAATCATTGAAGACTGTACCTTCTTCAAGTCCACAGTTTCCTTGTGATAAACGTTCAACGTGACGTAATTTCATTTCATCACAAAGTCCACGAATGACAATTCCAAGTGGGGATACACGTCTAGCTAACACAAGATCATCTTCTAAATAAGCATGATATGTCATATTCATAGATTCACGAACAGCTTCCATGACAAGATTTAATTCATCCATAGCCGCTTCCGACATTTCCATACGATTTTCATTGATACTCTTTGACATCTTGGCAATATCTGCAGCATGATCACCAATTCTTTCAAAGTCACTAATAGTATGAAGATATAATGAGGCTTGTCTTGTTTGTTCAGTATTTAATGCTTGTTTTGTAAGTTGCATCAAATAAGAACCTAAACGTGCTTCATATTTATCAATCAATTTTTCTTTACGCCCAACTTTTTCGTATTTTTCAGGTCTAAATTCATTAATTAGGTTCATCGCACGATTCACATTGTTACGCACTTTTTTAGCCATACCATTCATAACACGATGACATTGTGCAATTGCTAAGGCAGGATAAGGAATCAAACGTTCTTCTAATAAATCAAAGTCCGCTTGTTCTTCTAAATCTTCAGGACTGTCTTTAATGAATACCATTAATAATTTTTCAATTTGTGGAATAAACCAGAATAAAACTAGAATCGCCCCAGAACGAAGAACGGTATTCATTAAAGCAATCGTTACAGGTGTCATGACCATATTCACAAAGGTAAAATGTATAAATGCATTCGCACCATAAAATAAAATTGACCATATAATCATACCGAAAACATCATTTAATAAATATTCAATGGCTGTTCGCTTTCCATTTTTATTTGCACTTAAAGCAGAAATCAACACTGGACATGCAGCACCAATACCAATTCCTAAGTTAATTGGGAAGGCTGCCGCAAATGTCAATGAGCCTGTCATAGATAGTGCCTGCAAAATACCAATTGCAGCACTTGCACTTTGTAAAACAGCTGTAAACAAAATACCAACAAGAATACCCATAATTGGATTTGAGAACATTGTAAGCATACTAATGAATGTTTCATTTGTTCTTAAAGGTGAAACAGCACCACTCATTTGTTGCATACCTGTCATTAAAATCGCAAAACCAAGCATGATATTTCCAACATTTTTATGTGTAGTACGTTTCCCAAATGTTTTTAAACAAATACCAATAAACGCAAACAATGTTGTGATCGTAGCTGTTGAAAATAAGCTCGCAATACCACTAGATCCACCAACATAAGATAAACACAATATCCAACCGGTAATACTTGTACCAATATTAGCACCCATAATAATACCAATTGCTTGTCTTAGTTTCATCATACCTGAGTTAACAAAACCAATGACCATTACTGTCGTAGCACTACTAGATTGAATAACAGAAGTAACACCTGCACCTAGGGCAACACCTTTTAGACTTGTGTTTGTCATCTTGTACAAGAATGCTTCCAACTTATTACCAGCTACGCTTTTTAGTCCATCGCCCATTAAAGACATACCGAACAAAAATAACGCAATGCCACCTAATAGGGATAAGACCATTGTAACTATTTCCATCTTGAACTCCTTTTATAAAATGAATATTTTATTTTCAATTTTTTCACGCAAAAATTCCACATTGCGACGTCTTTATTATGCAATAAAAATAATGTCAAAACAATATTAAATTTATGTTAATTTTTAGTAAAATGTCATTTTTTTGTGAAAGCGTTTAAAAAAGATGACTTTAGAAACCTAAAATCATCTTTGCGATCATCTCAAAAAATTGAATCATATTTGAACGTAACATACCTAACGGATAATCTAATAGACCTGTAAAAATCAAAAAGATAAATAAGATGTTCATCCATGGTGCACCATCAATAAATTTATAATATTTATCGTCTGGTAAAAATGAAAATAATATTTTCGATCCATCTAGTGGTGGAACTGGAATCAAGTTAAAGATTCCAAATCCCGTAGAAATAAGTCCTGTATAGGTCAATGTGTTTGATACAAAATAACCAACACTTGTCATCATAAATTGAGGTGCAAATTTATAAAGTGCATAAAACAGGAATATACAAATAAAGCTTAAAAGAAAATTTGCGACAGGCCCCGCAAAACTAGTCCAAATAATCCCTGTTTTTGCGTCTTTATAATATCTTGCATCAATCGGAACGGGTTTTGCCCATCCAAATCCACAGATCAATAGACAAACTAAGCCTAGCCAATCCACATGTTTAAAAGGATTTAGACTTAATCTTCCCTCTAATTTAGCGGTTGGATCTCCCATCCAATAAGAAACTAAGCCATGAGCTGTTTCATGAATTGACATAGATAGAATAACGGCAATCACCAAATAGACAATACTTTGTAGACTAAACATTAAATCTAAAATGCATTACATCGCCATCTTGAACGACATAATCCTTTCCTTCTAGACGTAAACGTCCTGCTTCTTTAATAGCTAATTCACTACCCAATTCATCAATATCATCAAAGCGATATACTTCTGCTCGAATAAAGCCTTTTTTGAAATCTGTGTGGATAACACCAGCACAATCTGGTGCTTTCATACCTTTTTTGAATGTCCATGCACGACATTCATCTTCTCCAGCCGTTAAGAATGTACATAAATCTAATACGGAATAGGCTTCTTGAATCAATTGATCTAAGCCAGAAGTTTCAACACCTAATTCTTCTAAGAACGCATCTTTTTCTTCTTTATCTAAACCAGACAATTCCTCTTCCATTTGCGCACATAAGGCAACGACTTGGTTATTTTGACTTTGTGCATATTCCTTTACTTGATTGTAGTAAGCACATGAATCTGGATCCATAATACCTTCATCATCTAAGTTGGCAACATAAATCATAGGTTTTGCGGTCAATAAGTTATAACCCTTCATCAAAATTTGTTCTTCTTCATTTAATTCTAATGAACGAGCTGGTTTTCCTTCTTCTAAAACAGGTTGAAGACGATCCAATAAAGCAAGTTCATCCAATGATTCTTTATCTTTGTTTGTCTTAGCCTTACGTTCAATCTTACTTCTACGATTTTCAATCGTTTGAAGGTCAGCCAAAGTCAATTCTAAGTTGATAATTTCAATATCACGAATTGGATCCACACTATTTTCTACGTGTGTAATATCCGGATTGTCAAAACAACGAACTACGTGACAAATCGCATCTGTTAAACGAATGTTCGATAAGAATTGGTTACCCAAACCTTCACCTTGACTTGCTCCCTTTACTAATCCTGCAATATCAGTAAATTCAAATGTTGTATAAATCGTTTTTTTAGGATTGAAGATTTCAACTAAACGATCAATACGATAGTCTGGTACTTCTACAACACCTACATTTGGCTGAATTGTCGCAAATGGATAGTTTGCAGCTTCCACTTGAGATTTTGTGATAGCGTTAAATAAAGTCGATTTTCCTACGTTAGGAAGACCAACAATTCCTGCAGTTAATGGCATAAATTCAATACATCCTCTCTATTCTTCTTCATGTCGAATTACTTTTTTCAATTTCTTTTCAAATTTTTGTCTAGGCATCAAAACACTTGCTCCACAACCCAAACACTTAATTCGAATATCAGCACCCATGCGAATAATTTTCCATTCTGTGGACTTATGACAAGGATGCTCTTTTTTCATTTCAACAATATCATTTAATCCATATTCCATAATTATTCTCCTTGCGTATGCATTTTATATGCATCTAGCGTATTCGATAATAACATACAAACCGTCATTGGACCAACACCTTTTGGCACAGGACTTACATAACTTGCCTTTTTTGCAACCGATTCGAAGTCACAATCCCCAACAAGTTTTCCATTGACACGATTGATTCCCACATCAATCACGACAGCTCCTTCTTTTACCCAATTTTCATTGACCATTTGACTAACACCCATCGCAACAATCAAAACATCCGCTTGTGAAGCAATCTGTTCAATATTTGGTGTTTTCGAATGTACAATTGTAACTGTCGCATTGCGATTTTGAAGCAATAATGCGACGGGTTTTCCAACTAAATTACTTCTTCCACAAACAACAGCACGTTTTCCAGATAGATCTTTATATCCAATCGAATCTAACATAGCCATCACACCTTGTGGAGTACATGGAATAAAGCCTGGACGATTTGTCAATAAACACCCGGCATTCATGGGGTGTAAACCATCCACATCTTTTTGTGGATCAATCAATTCTAATGCGGCCGTTTCATCTAAATGATCTGGTAATGGCATTTGGACTAAAATACCATCCACTTCCGGATCTAGATTTAGCTCCATAATCACATTACTCAATTCTTCTTGCGATACATTTTCATCTAAGCGAATCGTTTTCTGAAGCATTCCTATTGAAGAACAAGCCTTTTCTTTACCACGAACATAAGACATACTTGCTGGATTATTTCCCACAAGTACTACGCTTAGTAAAGGCAATCTAGCTCCTTCAGCACGAATGTCATCAATCTTTTGTTTCATTGAAGACTTAATACTTTCTGCCAATATATTTCCATATATAATTTCCATTAAAACAACTCCTTCGAATCCAATACAATTGTAACTGGACCATCATTCAACAATTCAATCTTCATATCGGCACCAAAAATCCCCTTTTCTACATGCATACCTTGATCTTGTAACTTCTGATTAAATTGATCATATAATACTGTAGCTAAATCTGGCTTTCCTGCATTTGTAAAACTTGGGCGATTTCCCTTTTTACAATCGGCATACAAAGTAAATTGTGAAATAGATAGAATACTACCATTTACATCTTGAATCGATTTATTCATCTTCCCATTTTCATCTTCAAAAATACGTAAAAATAAAATTTTATGAATCATTTTATCAATGATTTCTTCTGTATCCTCATTATTAAAACCTACAAAAATACAATAGCCATGATCAATTTTTCCTGTCACTTGCCCTTCAACTGTGCATTTTGCGTTTTTTGCCCTTTGAATTACAACTCTCATCTTTTCTTCTCCAATATACAAACACTTAAACTCACTATACCCTCTTCATTTCCTACAAAGCCTAGCTTTTCTCCACGCGTAGCCTTAATGGAAATGTCTTCCATATCACAATGTAAAACAGCTGCAATATTTTTTCGCATAGCCATAATGTGTGGTGCCATTTTCGGTCTTTCTGCCAAGATTGTCGCATCCACATTTCCAATCTGGTAACCCATTTCATTCATCATTTCATAGATATGAGCCAATAAATCTAAACTATTCGCTCCTTTATATTTAGGATCCGTATCCGGAAAATGTTTTCCTAAATCCCCTAGTGCGAGTGCTCCTAAAATACTTTCACCTACCGCATGTACTAAAACATCGGCATCTGAATGTCCTAACAAACCTTTTGAATGTTCGATTTCTACACCGCCTAGAATGAGTTTTCTACCCTCTTGAAGTTGATGAATATCTACAGCTTGTCCAATACGTATATTATGCATAAATCACCTTAGAAGTTCTTTCAGCACGTTTATCAAGCGTATTTGCACGATAACCTAAAATACAATGGCCAATTCCTTCATAAGATTCTGGTAAGCCCCATTTTCGCTTTAATTCTTTACCAAAATCCGTTTCAAAAACTTCTTTAGCACGATGAATCCAACATGAATCGACGCCTAAAGCATTAGCTGCATTCATTAGATTTCCCATAGCTAAGGCTCCATCATATAAATATGTCGGTGCATTTGAATCCGCAAATACAATAATCATACTTTTAGCTCCATAGAAAGGATCCGATGATGAATTCATAACTTCTGCATTCATTTTAGATAACACATTAACTAACTCTTCATCTTCGACAGCCACAAAAGCATAGATTTGACGATTCATTCCACTAGGCGCAAATTGACCTGCATAAACAATTTTTTCAATTAAGTCATGACTGACCTTTTTATCATTATATTTTCGAACACTTCTTCTCTCTAAAAGATTTTTATATGCTTCATTCATAAATAATAGCCTCCAAAACTACATCATATTATACAATACAAAAGAATTAAAAAAAAGCCTGGCAAATTGCCAAGCTTAAAAATTCAATTATCTTACTACACGAATATATTGTGGATTACCCATACCATTTTGGTATGCACTAGCTATTACAGTTTTACCATTATAGTTTCCGTGTACAGCTTGTCCATTTCCAATATATACGGCGATGTGGTCAACGCCACGTCCACCATTGTTGTAGTAAATCAAGTCACCAGCTTGTGGACTATCTGTATAATATCCATATACACCTTGATATTGATCAGGCCATAATTGATATGCATCACTTACACCAGCATTAGCCAATGCTTGTTGTACAACTTGTGTACACCATAATCCATCCGTTACACCGACTAAACCTTGAGCTGATGAAGAAATACGATCACCTAAGCTAGAAGCTGTTTGTTCTGGTGCTGGTGTTACAGTTTCTTCTGGAGCAGGAGCAGGAGTCTGTTCTGGAGCAGGTGTTGGATTTTGCTCTGGTGTTTGTTCTGGAGCTGCAGGAGCTTCAGGAGCAGGTGTTGGATTTTGCTCTGGTGTTTGCTCTGGAGCTGCAGGAGCAGGTGTTGTATTCTGTTCTGGAGCTTGTGTTGTTGTATCAACACTAGGTGTTTCTACTGGAGCTGCAGGAGCTTCTGGAGCAGGAGTTGAATCCTGTTCTGGAGTCTGAGTTGTTGTATCAACACTAGGTGTTTCTACTGGAGCTACAGGAGCTTCTGGAGTTTCAGTAGTATCTGTTGTTGTATCTGTAGTTGTTTCTGTTTTAACTTCTTCAGTTTGAACAGGTGTTTCATCTACAACTGCTTTTTCTTCAGTTTCTTGTTTTACAGCTTCTTGACTAGCTGTTGTTACTGTTTCTTTCACTTCCCCCGTAATGTTACTTGAAACACTTGCTGTAGTGGCATTTTCAGTTTTTGAAGAGTTTACTGTACCATCTTCTGAGAAATAGTAAGATTTTCCTTCAATTTCTTGCCATCCTTTAGCTACAGTTTTATCTTCGTTTACGTAACGATCGCCATGCCATCCTGGTTCTTCCTTGGCTGCAACCACTGTTGCGACAACAGGGAAAGCAGATGCTACACAAAGAATTGCTGCGACTTTTTTACCATTATTTTCTACAAAGTTCATTTTATTCTACCCCCTATTTAAAATAGTTCATGATTAGTTTACCACGAAACCACCTCACAAACAACCCTTAAATTTATTTTTGGTTAGAAACAGCTAAAAATAAAAGGCCTCAAAGAGGCCTATATAATCATCAATTATTTTGTTTTTTCAATGATTTCTGTGAAGCTATCTTCTTTCAAACTAGCACCACCAATTAATGCACCATCGATATCTGGTTGAGCCATATATTCAACGATGTTATTAGGTTTAACACTTCCACCATATTGGATACGTACTTTTTCAGCAGCTTCTTCACCATACATAACCTTAACTTGGTCACGTACGATTTTACAGCAGTTTTCAGCAATTTCAACTGAAGCAGATTTTCCAGTTCCGATAGCCCAGATTGGTTCGTAAGCAATTACCATTTCACCAACACATTTTGGACATAAGTCAGCTAAAGAACCAGCTAATTCTTCACGAATTACTTTTTCTGAGTTTCCAGCATCATAATCAGCTTCTGTTTCACCAACACATAAGATTGGAGTGATTCCAGCTTTGATCAAACGTTTTGCTTTTTTGTTTACTGTTTCATCAGTATCACCGAACATTTCACGACGTTCTGAATGACCGATAATGCAGTATTTAACTCCCATTTCTTCTAACATAGGAACACTAACTTCACCAGTGAAAGCTCCACTATCTTCAAAGTGGCAGTTTTCAGCAGCTACAACTAAGTTTTTAGCGTGATCCAATGCAGTTCTTAAATCAGTAAATGGACATCCAATTCCATAAGTAGCATTTTCGCTAGCAGCAACAGCATCAACAGCTTCGAAGAAAGCTTTTGTTTCGGCGTTGTTTTTATTCATTTTCCAGTTTCCAACGATAATAGGTTTTCTCATTTTAAGTACATCTCCTTATTACTTTTCGCTGATAATAGCGATACCAGGTAATGTTTTACCTTCCATATATTCCAAACTAGCTCCACCACCAGTTGAAACGTGAGAGAATTTGTCTGCATATCCTAATTGTTTTGCAGCAGCAGCAGAATCTCCACCACCGATTACTGTAATAGCTTCTGGTAATTCAGAGATTGCTTTACATACTTCTTCAGTACCTTTAGCGAATTTAGGCATTTCGAATACACCCATAGGTCCATTCCATACTACAGTTTTAGCACCAGCTAAAGTTTCTTTGAATAATTCAACAGATTTAGGACCGATATCTAATCCCATCCATCCATCAGGAATTTGTCCAGCATCCGCAACACTAGTGTTAGCTTCTTCACTAAATGCATCAGCGATTACGTTATCTACAGGAAGAACTAATTTGTCTCCAGCTTTTTCTAAATATTCTTTTGCTAAATCTAATTTGTCATCTTCAACCAATGAAGTACCGATTGAACCACCAACAGCTTTAGAGAATGTATAAGCCATTCCACCACCGATGATAACTTTATCAGCTTTTTTCAATAAGTTGTCAACAACATCGATCTTACTAGATACTTTAGATCCACCAATGATAGCTACGAATGGATGAGCTGGTTCATCAACAGCTTTTCCTAACATTGTAACTTCTTTTTCTACTAAGAATCCTAATCCATTTTCTTTAATATTTGTAGGGATACCTACAGTAGAAGCGTGAGCACGGTGAACAGATCCGAATGCATCTTCAACGAATACTTCACCTAAGCTAGCCCAATATGCACCTAATTCAGGATCGTTTTTGCTTTCGCCTTTTTCGTAACGAGTATTTTGCATTAATACGATTTCTCCATCAGCTAATGCATTTACAGCGTTTTCTAATTCTTCACCACGAGTTACTGGGCAGAAAGTTACTTTTACATCTGGTAACAATTCTTGTAAACGTACGGCTACGCATTCCAAGTTGTTTTTAGCTTTGTCTTCTTCAGTCTTAACTTTTCCTAAGTGAGACATCAAAATAACTTTAGCTTTGTTTTCTACTAAATATTTAATTGTAGGTAAAGCCATTACGATACGGTTATCATCAGTGATAACACCATCTTTTCTTGGCACGTTAAAATCACAACGTACGATGACCTTTTTTCCAGCTACATCAAGGTCTTTAACAGTTCTCTTTGTCATGTATATTCCTCCTACTGTCATTTTTTTGCACATCCATTATATCACTACATAAATTGATTGACTAGTTTTTCACAAGTAAAATCTTTCACAAAAAGCGCTTACATCACTTACTTGTGGTAATTACGACCATTATTGATCATAAAACCACGATAAATCTGCTCCAACATCAAGACACGGGTCATTAAATGTGTAAAAGTTAGATCCGATAATTTCCAACGATAATTCGCTCTAGAAACTAATTTTTCACTCGGTCCTAGACTTCCCGCAATCACAAAAACAATATTTGAATGCTTCATTTGCCAAGTATCCAAATTTTTCGCAAACGTCTCAGAATCAATCATTTTGCCATGAAGATCAAGTAATACTACAAAATCTTGATCCGATAATTTTTCTAGAACACGATTTCCCTCTTTTTCTTTCACCAATAAAACCTCGGCTTCTCTAGAAACATGCTCATTTGCCTCATCCTTGACTTCGATTTCACTAAACTTACAAAAAGCCGACAATCGTTTCATATATTCTTTCTCTAAAGACTGTAACGCCTTATCTTTATTCTTTCCAATCGCAATTAATTTAATCACAATATCCCTCCTTCATTATTCTCTTGAATATCTTTCACAAAATAATCATACCGATCCAAAAACAATTTCATCGTTTGATAGCTAGAAGTTGATTTATAATCCACTTCTTCCACTTTATCCTCATCAAACGATAAGATTTGTGCATCCGGAAATCCCAATAATATAGGTGAATGTGTCGCAATGATAAACTGACAATTTTGTTTCACACATTCCTCAATCAAATAGAGTAAGGCCAATTGATTCTGACAAGATAAAGCTGCTTCCGGTTCATCTAGAAAGTACAATCCATTCCTCTTAATTTGATCCATCATCAATGAAAAGAAACTCTGACCATGCGACTTCATATGATATTCTTTTGAAGGATGTAACGCATCTGCATATTCCATTTCTTTTGTCGCCACATTATAAAAGCTTTCTGCTCTTAAGAAATACATCCAATCCGGTTTTCTAGAACGCCACAAACGCATATGTTTGTGTAAACTAGAATACGAATCATACGTAGAAAAATTATAGTTTCTTGTTCCACCTTCTGGATTCAATCCATTTTTAATCGCAAGAGCCTCTAATAAGGTGGATTTACCGCTTCCATTTTCTCCACAAAAGAAAGTCACTGGCTTACTAAAAGTTAATTGATCAATACTTCGAATACTTTGAATATCGGCCACATAATCATCAACTTCATCCCATAAGATGTCAAATCCATTAATAAACATATATATCACCTAAAAAAATAGTACTCTATTCGAGTACTAAATTCCATGATGATTCACATAATATACATAGATAAATAATCCAATCAACAGAAATCCTAATATCCAATTAAACATTTCTCTTTACAATTCCATAATAGATTTTTGAAGTTAATACATAAATCACAATGTAGACTAGCGCAAAGGCCACAAAACAGAATATTGTCGTACGAATATAAAGCCATGAATCACTCACAAATAATAAATGAAGTAGCTTTTCAATCATTGGATACGCAAAACAAACATGAAGCCCTGCCACAAGTAATGGCATAAAGAATACCGTTAATACCTGTGAATGAATAGCCTTCTTTACATCTTGTTGTTCAAGACCTACTTTTTGCATGATCTCAAAACGATCCTTATCTTCATAGCCTTCTGTAATTTGTTTGTAGTACATAATCAGAATGGTTGCCATGATGAATAAAAAGCTTAAGAAGATTCCAATAAATAAGATGCCTGCATATAATTCAATCAAACCTTGTTTCTGATCCAATTTACTTAACCAAATAAAATCATTTATATTCTCATTCTGACCTAACTTTTTAATAACTTCACGCTCATTCGCATCACAATCAAACGAATAATAAGCACGTATTGCACTCGCATTATCGCCATACACATGTATCTGATCTTGTTGCATCTTCTCTAAAGTCTTTTCTGAATCCATAATAATATAATAATGTTCTGTCACATTGGGATTGCTCTCATCCATCTTTAAGTGATCCAATTGTTTCTTTACAACATATTCTTTTCCAAATAAAGACAAAGTCTTTTCCTTGATCGTCTCTACATTGGAATACACATAAATTTCATTCGGCTTTAAAGACCCCTTGATATTTTCATAGTCCTGAATATCTTTTAGTGGAAGACAATAAAATTCTTGAATCTCATTTACGGCATTCATCCCCTCATTCTGGTAATCTGTAATCAAAGTTCCATTCTTTAAATATCCAGCATAATCCAATCTCTTATACGCAAGAAGATTCTTTGGAACAATGCCCATACGAATCAATTCTTCACTCATTTCATCAAAATCAATATTGGAAGCATCCCCATATCCATTTCCCATTACACTTCTAGGATATTGTGAATCCACAACACGATCAATACTTGACCACATACTTAGTGTTGTAGACAACATGACTAAGACCATCGTTGAAAGAATACAGATATTGGCTAGTCCTACCGCATTTTGTTTCATACGATACATCATGCCAGAAATACTAATAAAGTGATTTGTCTTATAGTAGTAATTCTTGTTTTTCTTCATTAATTTTAAGAAAGTCACTGATATAGATGTAAACAATAAATACGTTCCAATAATGACAAGTACAACAGCCACAAAGAAGAAATAGAGTGCCGTTAAAGGATTTTTAGTCGTAATCGACAAATAGTATCCAATACCTAGACAAAGAATACCAACAATAGAAAGAACCCATTTGGCCTTAGGCTCTTTTTCACCCATATGACTCGAATGAAGCAATTCAATTGGACTTGAAATATGAATACGAATCATAGAATAGAAATAGATCAATACATAGATCAATCCAATCACAAGAACACATTGTCTCATACCTATAAATGAGAAATAGAAACCAAGTATAATATCTGCACCAATCATTTTTGCGATGATTAAAAACATCGCTTTATCAAACAAGATACCTAAACCAATACCTAAAGCTAATGATACAAATAAAGTAATCGCAGTTTCATAAAACAAGACGCGAGCTAAATGCTTCTTTTCCATTCCTAATATAGAGAATAACGCAAATTCTTTTTGTCTTCTTTTAATCAAGAAACTATGTGTATAGAACAAGAAGATAAACGCAAAGATTTCAATAATGACAACCCCAAAGCCTAACATCTGCGTTAGTGTCATTGCCCCTAACATCTCATTTAAGTTTGGATTGTTTGCCAAAGAAACAACCATATACAACATCATTGTCGTTAAGACACTCGTTAATATATAAGGAATGATGGTACGCGCATTCTTCTTCAAATTATCTACAGCTAAATTTAAATAGAAAGCTCTACTCATGGTGAACACCACCTGTAGCTAATAATGTCAACGTATCACTAATACATTGATACATCTGATCTAAGTTTTTAGTTCCTTTATAAATTTCATGGAAAATCTTTCCATCCTTAATAAATAGAACACGAGAAGCATGACTTGCTGCTTTTGTCGAATGAGTTACCATTACAATTGTTTGTTGATTTTCATTGATGGTTCCAAATAAATGTAAAAGTTCCTCTGTACTCTTTGAATCCAAAGCTCCCGTTGGCTCATCAGCTAAAATTAGATCTGGATTTGTGATGATAGCACGAGCAACAGCCACACGCTGCTTTTGTCCACCACTAATTTCATATGGAAACTTATCCAAAATATCTTCAATCCCTAATTGTTTTGCGATGGGTTCCAATCTTTTTTTCATTTCTGGATATTTCTTCTTACTTAAAACCAAAGGCAAGAAAATATTATCGCGATTATTAAAATTATCTAATAAATTAAAGTCTTGAAATACAAAACCTAAATGTTCTCTTCGAAAGTTCGCAATTTCCTTTTCTGAAATATGCGTAATATCTTTACCATGTAGTAAGACTTGTCCACTTGTTGGTTTATCTAAAGCTGCCAAGATATTTAATAAGGTTGTCTTACCAGATCCAGACTCACCCATGATAGCTACATATTCGCCTTTATTCACACTAAAATTCACATTACTCAATGCCTGTACTTGATTCTGTGTAAATCTTGTTGTATATACTTTTTTTAAATTTTTTACTTCTAATAATGCCATATTCATTACCTCCATGTACACCAAAATTCTACATAGAATTCAAAAATGCAGCCATCGATTCAGCTAACACTCATCTTACAAGATTGTAAGATTACTCAATTCTTCCTTCAAAATGCGTAAGATCCAATATCACTCGAGTGCCTTTACCAACATTTGATTCAATTCGAATTTTATGATTCAACATATCTAAAATATTTTTACATAAATATAGACCTAGACCACTTGCTGTTTTATCACTACGCCCATTCATGCCTGTATATCCCTTTTCAAACACACGACTTAGATCACTTGCACTAATACCTATACCATTATCTTCAATCACTAAAATATGTTTAGACCTCATATATATAGATATCAAACCATTTTCATTGGTATATTTAAGACTATTCGAAAGAATTTGTTCCAACACAAACACAAGCCACTTTTCATCACTCAAAATAACATCCCCGGTTTCTTTAAAGCTCAACTGAATGTGTTTACGAATAAATTCTGTAGAAAAGCGACGAATCGATTGTCGAATTAAATCATCCAATTCTAATTCTTTAAATAAGAAATCGGTATGCGTACTATTAAGTCTTAAATAAGCTAAAACCATATCTGTATATTGATCCATGCGTAAGAGTTGTAACTTAATTTCACTACGACTTAAGTTCTCATCTTCAAGTAGTAATTTCATAGCGGCAATGGGAAGTTTAGCCTGATGCACCCACATCGTAAAATAATTTTCTAGATCATGCATTTTATTTTCAGAAGAAATAACATACTCATCATGATACTCTTTCATAGCCACTAAGATTTTATGATAGTCTTCTCCCATCAATGAAGAATCTTGAAGATCACAAGACAAAGAAACATTACTATTGGATTGAAGTGTTACTAGTGTTTGGTGTTTCTTATAATATTTGTAGTAATCAAAAAAGAAACAAACCACCAACAATACACATAAAAGCATAAAGGCATATGTAAAAGCTTCAAGTTCTAAATTATAGAGTTTAAATACACAGACACAGACAAATACACTCACAACATAAATTGCGATAAAGAACGCTCGATCTTTTAAATAATGACTAAACAACTTCATATCTTATATCCCAATCCTTTTTTTGTTTGAATAAAATCCACAATTCCAATGCTCTCTAACTTTTTACGCAAACGATTCACATTCACACTTAATGCATTTTCATCCACATAAAAATCCGTTTTCCACAAATATTCCATTAAACTATCTCGAGATACAATCGTCCCCTTCTTTTCCATAAGTAAACGTAGGATCTTAGCCTCATTCTTGCTCAATTCCATTTGAGAAGATTGAAAACTTACTGTATTATCATCTAAATTAAAGCGTACGCCTTGATATTCAAGGATATTATGATTAGATACAAAGTCATAGCTACGACGTAAGATAGCTGTTATTTTAGCAGCTAGAACATTTAAATCAAATGGCTTGCACACAAAATCATCTGCACCCTTAGAGATTGCCATCACAATACTCATATTGTCTGTAGCACTTGAAATAAAGATAATTGGAACTTTGGATTCTTCACGAATCTTTTCTGTCCACAAATATCCATTCAAATAAGGCAGTGTTATATCCATTAATACTAAGTCTGGATTAAAGGAATGAAATGTATCCATCACATTATAAAAATCTGTAACTCTTTCAACACTATAGTTCCAAGATTTAAGAAACGATTCTAACTTTTTTGAGATGAGTTCATCATCTTCGACAATCAATATTTTATACATAATCTCACCCATTTTATTATACTGCATAAACTAAAAAATCTTTCTAACAATGGTGTAAGATAAGACCAAAAGGAAGTGATAGTATGATCTATCTTCAAATGTGAATTCTCATTCTAGAAATCGGATTATGTTATTTAATTAACAACGTATTAAAGGATACATTAAACAAAAAATACGATACGCCATTTGTATCGCATTACTATTAAATTGTTGGAATATGCGTACGTATCGTACATACATTATTCTGTTTACTTGTATTACTAGCATTATTCAAAAAAAGAAAGCCAATTCTCTGCATAATCCTTTCAGCCATCATATCCACATCCATCGTTACTTTTGGTTCTATGAATATGTATACCATACACAAGACTACCTACAACATCAAAACCACAAAAAACATAAATCCAACAAAGATCTGTTTCATTTCAGATGTTCACTATCCCAATGCGAATAATCCTCAAAGATTAAAAGAAATCACAAATACATTATTAAAAGTAAAACCAAATTTCTATCTACTTGGCAAAGACTTCGTCGATGAATCCACATCAGAAGAAGATATGAATGTACTATTTAAACAACTTGGAAGACTTACGAAAGTAGCCCCTGTCTATTTTGTATACGGCAACCACGAAGACAAAACAAAATTCACAAGAAATAAACTCAATCAAAAAATCACAAAAAACAACATTACCATTCTAAATGATCAAGAAATACATTTTAATAATATAACTCTAATCGGCAGAAAAAAATACACAAACAAAAATCGCAAGAAAACAAAAGACTACAATCTGTCCACTAAAATCTACAACATTGTCCTCGATCATCAACCACAAGGAACAAGAGAAAACATTAAAAACAACGTTGACCTTCAACTCAGTGGTCATACTCATAACGGACAAATGTTTCCACTCTCTTATTCTTACCATTTACAACCCGATTTTGCGGGTAATTACGGCAAAGAAACCTATAAACATTACACAAAAATCATAAGCTCAGGCCTTGTTGGTTGGGGTTTTCCAATAAGAACAGAGGGTATTTGTGAGTATGTGGTAGTAAATGTAACACCAGATAAATAAACTCATTCAATCCAAAATCGCAAACTAATATTCTAGCAAAAATATACAGTAACAAAATGGACTAAATTTATTTGTATTATAATTTTTGAAATCTATATAATAAAATCGAATTTACACCGTATTTAAATTCATTTACAAAAAGAATATTCCCCTTGTTCAATTGACACTCGAATAGTAAAATGTAAGTCGGAGTGGCCCTCTGCCCTTTCTGGCGGGGGTCACTCCTTTTTTATTGCTCTTTCAAATCTAATCTAGCAAAAATTCATATAGTAACAAAACTCTAGTTTCCTAGGCTCGCGAGACATGGTTGTTCTGTTCTAGCAAAAATCCTTATGGTAACAAAACAGCCTCGTCCATTTCTCCGTTGGCTGCCTTGTTCTGTTCTAGCAAAAATCCTTATGGTAACAAAACTGTCTGCGCTATCATATGGATAAAAATAAAGTTCTGTTCTAGCAAAAATCCTTATGGTAACAAAACACTTACATTATAAGCATATGCATGTATATGGTTCTGTTCTAGCAAAAATCCTTATGGTAACAAAACTAACCGCCATAGCATTGTATTCATTTGTTGGTTCTGTTCTAGCAAAAATCCTTATGGTAACAAAACCGTCTGAATTTTCTTTATAATATTGTGGTCGTTCTGTTCTAGCAAAAATCCTTATGGTAACAAAACGAAAGATTAGGTAACCGCTGTAATCATAAAGTTCTGTTCTAGCAAAAATCCTTATGGTAACAAAACTGTCCAGATCATCATCTGAAACAAACATCTGTTCTGTTCTAGCAAAAATCCTTATGGTAACAAAACCAACCACGTAATCCTATCTTTACTACAATCGTTCTGTTCTAGCAAAAATCCTTATGGTAACAAAACTGTTTTAATTATTCCATCCATAATAATAAAGTTCTGTTCTAGCAAAAATCCTTATGGTAACAAAACTACTTCAATCTGTCTCGGTGATGCCTTACGGTTCTGTTCTAGCAAAAATCCTTATGGTAACAAAACAAGCTTATTGTGATACAGAGGATTGCAATAGTTCTGTTCTAGCAAAAATCCTTATGGTAACAAAACTAAAAACGTTCAACTGTCCTGACCTCATTGGTTCTGTTCTAGCAAAAATCCTTATGGTAACAAAACGTGTGACATTGGGATTCGTTGCAAATTTTCGTTCTGTTCTAGCAAAAATCCTTATGGTAACAAAACCAAATATTCGAAGGTCAAATGAAACCAATTGTTCTGTTCTAGCAAAAATCCTTATGGTAACAAAACACGCCTAACGGGTTAAGCTATGTAACTGTTGTTCTGTTCTAGCAAAAATCCTTATGGTAACAAAACGGGTTCTTTTTGGGATGGTTTGCGATTCCCGTTCTGTTCTAGCAAAAATCCTTATGGTAACAAAACAATTCTTGAATAAATCCGTTGCACATGCCTGTTCTGTTCTAGCAAAAATCCTTATGGTAACAAAACGTCTGTCCCTGTCTTGTGCATTCCATCGTAGTTCTGTTCTAGCAAAAATCCTTATGGTAACAAAACCGTAGTAAATCATTTGAACCGGTTACAATAGTTCTGTTCTAGCAAAAATCCTTATGGTAACAAAACATTATTCCGTTTTTCAATTCAAGCGGAACGGTTCTGTTCTAGCAAAAATCCTTATGGTAACAAAACAAATACATTGGATATTTCGCAGATAAGTTAGTTCTGTTCTAGCAAAAATCCTTATGGTAACAAAACCAAATCACACCAATAGATATTATTGTTTAGGTTCTGTTCTAGCAAAAATCCTTATGGTAACAAAACCTTTCATCTTATATACCAACGTACGCATTTAGTTCTGTTCTAGCAAAAATCCTTATGGTAACAAAACTGAACATATCTTTGTACCTCTTTCTTATTAGTTCTGTTCTAGCAAAAATCCTTATGGTAACAAAACCTCAAAAATATGGTAGCACATTTTTGAATGTAATAAAATACTAATTATTTAATTGAAAAATGGTCTAGTTCTTGATAAATATCATGCGTTTTATGAGTGTATATTTGTTGTAAATAATTAATTGTCATTTGTTCTACCTCCTGTAATGTATATGTTTGAAGTGATTTTTGTGATAGGTCACAATAAATTTGTTCCATGTCTGCTAAATCTATTATTTTATCTTGCAATAAAGCTGCATTTTGTACATTCATTAAATCGTTGTAATAATTTGTAAAAATTATCAATTTAACATTTTCAATATTATTGATTTTCTGAAGAATTTTATTACTTAAATTATCTAGTTTGCCAAAGACAAAGATATTATCATATTTTGAATTATGATTGGAAATATATTCAACTAAATCCAATTGAAACAAAATCAATTCATCTCTCGTTAAATCAAATTCATCTTTTTGTAATTCGTCTTCATAATATGGTGACAACATTTTTATCAATTGCTTATAATTAGCTCCATTAAACATAATTTTAAGCATTGATTCGTCATTGACTTCTTCTGATAATGAATTCAACAATATGTCAATTGTACTGATAGTATCAAAATAATCTTGATTCTGAAGTTTAATTTCCAAATACTTTAACATCAATGACTTTGTAGTGAGCTTTTTATCCTCATTAAGAGAGTACATTTCTGATATTTCTATAAACATATTATTTTTAAATTCTATCTCTTTTTCGTTTATAAACATTTTCGTACTAGTATTATTTTCTGTTCTGTTTTCACTTTTATCTTTAGAAGTAAACAATCGAATTGCTTGTAATAATGTATAATTCGTACTTGAATCTGAAATTATATATTTTACATGATTCATTTGAAGATTCCATTTATTTGTTCCATTCTTTATAGTCAATAAATTCATAATTTTATAAATGCATCGCTGTTGACGACTTGTTCTTGATTTGATTTACCACCAACTATTATTTCAATCTTTGCATACTGCTTTTCTGTAACCAATAAAATTCGTATTTGTCCCTTTTGAGGAACATTTCTTTGTAAGATATTCACGTGTTTTACTGCGGCTTCACGATTTGCAAATATTTTACAATACACTGAATATTGCATCATAATATATCCATTTTTAATTAGATATTTTCTGAATGTTGCATAAATTCTTCTATCTTCTTTGGATACTACGGGTAAATCAAAAAATAATATTAATCGCATAAAATCATAAATCATATATTACTGGTAATGGATACAAAATAGAATCGGCTTCACCATCTAAATAGTTAAATATAGAATCTAGATAAAAACTAATTGCATTTGCTATAGTTTGTTTTCTTCCATCAATCATAATTTTCTTGTTTGTCAATTGTATTAAAGCTTCCCTATGAGATTGTTTAAAAATAATATCATCCATCATATTGTTGAAAACATAATGGTCCACTATTGGTCTAAACACTTCTATAATATCATCACTCAAGTTAAACATATTTTGTTTTCCCTTATGAAAAATGCCTATGTTAGCAATATAGCCCTTTGCTACAATAATTGATGTAATCAGTGATCTAAATATAGCATAACCATAATTTAATCCAGCATTTATCACATCTTCTTCAAATCGAATAAAATCATGACCAAAAAGTTCTCTAAAATACATCTTAGCTGCTAAACCTTCTCTGTTCGTTTTATCTCCAGAAACAACACTATCTACAAATTCGTACAGCTTCTTTTCCACTTCAAAATCTTTATTATTGACCTTCAATATTTCTATTTGATTTAAAATCTTCATTTTCACAATCATTGCATGTAAATCTTCTTTACGTTTTGAATCCCAACAAATCTGTTTTGAAATATTTCCACTACTTGAAAAATGTCCATTCATCGGCAATATATAACTTTTTGGTAAATGATCCACTCCACAAATAATGGTACACACATTATTATCTGTTAATTTATTAATTAAAGGCACACTCAAATTAGACTGATAATTATCAATCACTAGAATTTGAATATCTGAAACCGGAATCAATAAAGTGTCATTTTTAATTTCCACTTTCAAATTATCTAAATACAGTCTCAAATACTCACATTTTTCAATATATATAACTCTATAGCCCATAAAAATGGTAAAAGAAAAGGCTCCGAAGAGCCGAATCCGGGATAAACCCTTGTTTTGTTAGGTCATAAAAATTTTTGCTAGAATATAACCATATTTAGTATACTCTATTTAAACTCCAATTTCAACTTATTATCCTTCACTTCGTATAGATTTCCCAATACATCTGTGGCATATTTTTTTATTGATAAAACAGATGTTACAGTAGGCATAATTTGTTTTTTACAATAAGTATATACTGGATTCACTTCTATTCTACTACTTATATCATTATTCGTAGCCGTAAACTTCAAGATTTCCAGAGTTACTCCATCATGATAACATGTCACTCCATCTTCATTTTCAGTAGATGAATCATAATAATATGGTTGTCCTCCCTTTCTTTTTATACCAATTAATTCATCTCTATGCATTGAGAATAAGAATTTATCTGTTTCTTTTATCTTTTTATTGGTTTTTTCCTGCTTATACCATTGTTCATCAATCACATACATTCCTTTTGCTTTATGATATGAAACATTTGTATATCGAACAGTAACAAATCTAAACTTACCATCTTCGCATTGATAGAAATCCGTTCTGTATGGTTTGATTTGTTTCAAAATAACTTTTTTATTATTCGTTTGATAGTTTGAAGAAATATCTAAATGATTCCCTAATTTTTCACTTTCATATTTCATTGAAACAATTTCAGGACCATTCCCCTTCTTAGAATATTTATGTATAACACCATTTTCTTCCTTATATTTTGTCAAAGGATTTTCTCCGACTAAAGTAATAATTTCTTCACCTTTTTTCTTGGTCACTTTATACATTTTTGAATCTGATTTAAACTGTTCATAATGATATTTTACAATGTCTCGAATTAAATCGAATGTCTGCGGATCATGCTTTTCCATTAAATATTTTTCATCTTCTCCATTTAAGATATCTTGTATCAAACGAATACATTTCTTATCTTTTGGATCATAAATATTAGGGATTTTTTCAATCAAGTAATCTGTTCCATCTACATTTCTAGTACTATAAATAGTCTCATCCGCAATCTGACGATTTGGCTTTGTATTTACTTTATGAGAAATCTTTATTGGATTAAAGCACATATTCTCTTTATCTATTACATGATTGTAATAATTGCTACTTTCCTCAAACAATGTCTTCAAATTCACGATATACTGAATATATCTTTCATCAAAGAATACCTTATCATCAGGAATTGTAATAATTTCTCCTGTTTCTTCATTATATAAATCATTAAAATCATGTTCTTGTTTAAGAAGATATCCATTCAACAAATTCATTTTTTTAACAGAAGCTACAATTAAGGCATCCACTGCATGGTGCAAATAGTTTTCATCACGGTCTTTTTCCAAATGAATTTTCTTTCTAAACAAATCCGTAACTCGTCCATTGATTGTATGAACTTTCGTGTCAATTTCATTATCTTTAAAATAATCTGATAGCGTATTTAATACAACACGACAAGCATAACTTGTATCTACTAGATTTCGATTAATAAATTTTTTAGCCACTTCTTCCTTAGTGATATTTTCTTCATTTAATAAATTCAACTTCTTTTTGTATGGAATTTTATCGTTAGAAAGAACATTTTTCTTAAATTCTGTATAACTACATCCCATTCCATTAAATTTATTAGCTGCATATGCCATAAAAGGAGTTAAATTACCTTTCACCTGATTTTCTGAATGTAATGCTAAAACTTTATTATTTTGAGAATCATCTAATGATATAGAGATTGGGATAATATGATCAATTTCTGTATACTTTGGATCTTTAATGACTCGATTTAAATCTAAAGGTTCAAAAGTATATGCACTCTTGCATCCTTGTTGCAAATATAAACTAATTTTCATTCTTGTTTTTCCATTAATTTTTGTTGGATCATACCCCTTTTCATTCAAAAATTTATCCATTTCTTTAGATCCATTCTCTCGATTTTTTTGGTAGTTACTAATTCTCTTTTTCTTTTCATCTGAATTCTTATCACGAGCCATCTCAACAACAATAGAATCAAATTCTCCATACTTCTTCCTTAATGCATTTACAACTTTAAAAGTTTCATTCTGCGCCCTTTTCGCAACAGGAGACAAAATAGCTTCTGGATCGGATTCAATATTCTTTTTGCCTTTATGTGAAACACGATTCTTGTCAAACAATTTCAATTCATGTAACAGCTGCATTTGATTCATTTCAGATTCAAACAATTCTTTATTTAACAAATTCAATGCTTTAAAAGATAATGAATGATAGCCTGTTATTCCTGTTGTATTTGCTAAAGTATCTACTGTTGAATCTGAAAGTTTATACTCCAAATGATACAAGCAATCCTTTCTTTCTTGTATACCTTTTTTATTCGTAAGAATTTCAATAATTCTATCTAGCATTTCATAATCATTTAATGAAATTGAATATCCTTCTTTTTCTAAAATTGATTTAATTTTCTTATATCCCTTGAACTCAGTAAAAATAGCCTTCTGATTTTTGTCTATACGATAGCCTTTAATATCAACTTCATCCACATTTAATTCTTTTGCCAATTGACGTAAAGTAATATTCCCTTTCTGACTAACTATAGTTAAAATTCCCTTCTTCTCCTCTGGACTTAACTTATTACCGTCTACTGTTAAGTTATTCATGTCATTTAAGAAATTAAACAAGTCTGCTGTTACCGCCATTTTAGGAGCTCTTAGTTCATCTGGAAATACGCTACATTTCCCACGCATTTTTTCAATCAAATCTATTTCTTTAATTTGCCCATCAACTTCTATAAATCGTCCATATGGTGTCGGTGATTTTTCACTTCCAGGTCCCTCATAATACGCTCTTCTTCGTGCAACAATATCAATTATTTTTTGAATTAATTGTTCATTCAATTCTTGATGATGTAATATCTCATTCAATTCATTTACATAATCTTTTGTCGAAAAATTATTTTCGTGACCGCGAATATGATTTTTATCATTTAAATTATCCAATTGAATTTGGCAAATATATTTTCCTTGTTTAATCAACTGCTCATTATGCTGTAAAGTAGCCTTTAAGCTTAATTCGTCGTCACTTTTTTTTACATCTTCTTCAACCGTTTCTATAACACTACCTCTATGTTTTGTAATATGCAAAATAGCAGCCGTTAATTCGTCATTTGTCAATTTTTCATTCAATCCTTTACAACGCAATTCATATACATTCTGCAAAGGATGATAGTCATCTGACATTATGCCGTTTTCCTTCAACAATTTTTGCATGTCCATAATTCGAGTATGACGTCTTGAAGTCAAACGTCTTCGGCTTCTAGCACCTCTACGCTTCTCATTCTCTTCTGCTGTACCTTCTTTAAACAGACGTACTCCATAGTCTACGAATTTACCTGTTTCAAGATCTATAACTCCATACCCACAGCTCGTAATTCCTATATCTAATCCCAATACATACTTATTATTCATTGTAATGCCCTCCATAAAGTGATTATGTTACATGCATTATATCACTTATGTAAGCCGTTTCCTATAAATTTCTATATAAAAAACAAAAGTGTATGCTATCAGCATACACTTTATGTAAAGTAGATTTTATGTTTTTAAGTTATATTTTACCTTTACATCGAAAAAGACATTATTCAAAATCAACATAGATTAATTTTAAGCTTTTTTCAAAAAGTTTTGGGATTTAATGTCTTTTTCACATTGGACCTTTATAATTGAAATTGCTACTAGATATGGCAGGTGGTTTCCTCTGGATAAATCCTTGAGACTTTCGATCCCCGGGATGGAGGAATAGGCGTATGCAAATTCAAATTAATATTGATGTAACTATTGTCTTAATAGCTATTTTACAACTCATACGAGTGATCATTATTATTCATGAAGAAAACAAAAAGCGCTAACCACCCACTCGTAACGGGATTAGCGCTATAACCTAATCCAGAGTGACCACCATATCTAGTAGTCTTTTCTGTACTTGTATTATAACGAGAAAGATGATAAATATCAACTTACTGATTTACACATGTATTTTAAAATATTTTGAAAAATTTTTGACTTTTAATAATCTTTTCACATTGGACCTTTATAATGGAAATGACTACTAGATATGTAGGGTGGTTTTCATGGATTAATCTACCTCCAAAGTCTTTTAATTCCAAAGACGTACGCGAATTCAAGTTTTTGTCTTAGGCACTCTAACATATCTAGTAGTCTTTACTGGTTTACACCTCGATATAGAGATGTCATTTCTGAATTCCCCTTTAATTCTGAAGCCATATATTTAACTAAGAATAGATTCTTATCAAAGTTTGAAGCCAATTCTTTCTGGTAAATCATCATGTCCTTATCTTTATAATAAGCACCCTTTTTATCTGTAATTAATACAACTCTAAGATTTGGATATTTATTTAACAATAATTCTAGAAGTCTTTGTTCATCCTGAATTCCATTTTCTAATTTACTCGCATATTCTTTATTCACAAATATTGTATTTACTTTAGTCAAATCAAGATTTCTAACTTCTTTATCCACCATATGTAAATATACCGTACTTGATTCATTTAAATAGTTTTCTAAATTTTCATCATTATTATCAATAAATACTGTCTTACAATTCTCATTATGTTCCACTTGAAACTGTTTAAATAAACCTTTTAACTTTTCTTCTCTTACATTTAATTCCATACAATTTAGCCTCCTTTTCTTGTACAATATCACAAAATTCAAAAAAAAGATGAATACATTGTTTAGAATTTGTATAAAAGCGTATAATACATACAGGAGGAGTTTTAAAATATGCAACCATTTGATAAAGAATACGTTTGTGGCATTGCCAAACAAATTTTGAACATTGATTCACCAACAGGCTATACAAAAAGAGCCATTGATTTCATGGATGAAGAAGCCAAAAAATTAGGCTATACAACAGGACGTAACCAAAAAGGAAACTTGTTGATCTATGTAGACGGAAAAGATTCTGAACACACTTTAGGATTGAGTGCTCACCTAGATACATTAGGACTTATGGTTCGTTCCATCAAAGACAATGGAAAACTTGCCATTACTAAAGTCGGAGGCCCATGCTTACCAACATTAGACGGAGAATATTGTAAGATTTATACTCGTGATGGAAAGGTATATACAGGAACGATTCTTTCATGTTCACCAAGCGTACACGTATATCCAGATGCTTCAACATTAGAAAGAAAAGAAGATACAATGGAAGTTCGTATTGATGAAGTTGTTCACTCAAAAGCAGATGTAGAAAAATTAGGTATCAACAACGGAGACTTCATTTGTATTGATACAAAAACACAAATCACAGAAAGTGGATTCATTAAATCTAGATTCTTAGACGATAAGATTTCAGCTACTGCTTTAATGGGCGTACTAAAATACTTAAAAGACAACAACATTACACCTCAAAGAGACTTAGTCATTATGTTTAGTACATATGAAGAAGTGGGTCATGGAGCAAGTTGTTTACCAGAAGAAGTCGAAGAATTATTAGCCGTAGACATGGGATGCATCGGTACAGATCTTGCTTGTACTGAACAAGACGTTTCAATCTGTGCAAAAGATTCAAGCGGACCATACGACTACGAAATGATTACACGTCTAGTTGAACTATCAAAAGAAAACAAGCTTAATTATGCCGTTGATATCTACCCACAATATGGTTCAGATGTCAGTGCCGCATTACGCGGTAGTAACGACATCAAAGGAGCCTTGATCGGCCCTGGTGTTCATGCTAGCCACGGAATGGAAAGAACACACTATGACGGTGTAGAAAGCACAATGAAGCTTGTTGTTAGCTATATCACAAAATATTAAAATCCTTTAAAGCAGCTACAATTCCCTGTTCCACATTGGACTTGGTCACATGAGCTGCTTTTTCTTTTACATAATCCAAAGCCTGACCCATCGCAAAACTATGAGTTACAACACCAAACATACTCACATCATTTTCACCATCACCAAATGTGAAGACTTTATCCTTATCCCAACCAAACATATCCATCATACGAACTAAAGTAGCTCCCTTACTATATCCTTTAGGCAATACTTCAAGTTCTCTAGGACAAGTACGGAATACTTCATATTGATCTTTAAATTCATTTTGAATATCCAAAGCCAATTGTGTAGTTACCTCTTCATCCTCAATTGTCTGAATCTTATTTACAGGATATTGAATTTCACTAAGATCCTTAATATAAGTAATCTTAGGATAGCCATCACGCATATCCGCAAGCCAAGACCAAGGACCACCCGTCCAAGGAAAATCCTCTGGATATTCTTGTGAATTTCTTAATGCTTTTTTCTTTTCCATTATATGATCTGGAATATAATCAAACAATCCATCATTAAATACTGCCATTGTCTCACAGTTTTTATGCATCAAATACGCAAAGACAGGCTCAACATCTTCCTTATACATCTGTTTTAAAACATGACGCTCATCCTTTTGAACATCATAATATGCAATACCATCTACCTCTAACAAATAGCCACCATATACATCCATCTCTAATTCTTTAGCATATGAAAGTAATCTTGTATAACTTCTTCCACTCGCAAGCACAAGCTTAGTTCCCTGCTTTTGACAAGCAATCAAAGCCTCTTTTGTTTCCGGTAAAATCTTATTATTTGGATCCAATAAAGTACCATCCATATCCATTACAATCGCATCTAACATAGTCCATCCCTCCATATAGAAAATAATATATCACAATTTTATAAAAAGTACTTGCATAACACAACATCTTTTGGTATTATATACAGGCAGTCAAGTGAAAAACAAATGCCTGAATAGCTCAGTCGGTAGAGCATCCGGCTGTTAACCGGCAGGTCACAAGTTCGAGTCTTGTTTCAGGCGCCACTTGATTATAAAACCAGCCTAGCTGGTTTTTTTTATTATATATAAGGAGCAGTTATGACAGAATCCGAATGGTTTGAACAACTTTTTAATCGCTTATCCCACTCCAAATTTAGGAGTAGTTTTCATCTGAAACAAAAAGAGAAAGAGTATATACAAGCCAAAGGAATGGATACCATTGAAAAACATGCCATCGATTTTATTGAAAAACGATTGGCTCCAGCCTATATACCCAACGACGGTAAACAAACTCCATTTAAAGGACACCCTATATTCATTGCCCAACATGCTACTGGCTGTTGTTGCAGACAATGTTTATATAAATGGCATAAGATCAAACCCAATCAGCCACTAGGCCCCAAACAAAAGGCCTATATCGTTAAAGTATTAATGACATGGATTCATAAAGAAGTTGATTAAGAAATTGACTTCTTTTTTTTCTTGACTATACTATTCATGGAATTAAATATCGAATATATATTTATACTATGTGTATTATATATAAATGATATAGGAGATGATCTTATGAACAACCACATGGACATTCCATGGCATGAATATACGAACAAAGATTCCAAAGTTAAGATTGAAAATGCAAGTCTTACAGAAAAATCTTCCGTTATCGGAAGAATTGGATTGATGCTTCTAGCCTGTGGTACAGGTGCCTGGCGAGTTAGAAGTTCAATGAACACCATTGCTAGTGAATTAAATATTACATGTATTGCCGACATTGGACTTACAAATATTTCCTACACATGCATTGATGGAATTGACTCTCACGCCCAATCCTTGTCTTTACATAATACAAGTGTCAATACATCCAAGCTTGCTCGTATGGAAGACTTTGTCTATCACTTTAAAGACGAATGTAAAACATGCACATGCAATGAAATCCATGATCAACTTGATCAAATTGAAAATATTCACTCTAGTTACTCCCCCATTATTCTAGGATTAGCTGCAGCCCTTGCCTGTAGTTGTTTTACCTTTCTACTTGGTGGAGGCCCCATTGAAATGCTTTGTGCCTTTGTAGGTGCAGGACTTGGCAATACACTTCGAATGAAACTGATTAAACATAACTACACTCTATTCTTAAATGTCGCTGCCAGTGTTTCTTTGGCCTGCCTAGCCTATGCCTTGTTATTTAACTTTTTAGAAACCTGTTTTGGCATAGCCACACAACATGAAGCCGGATACATCTGTTCTATGCTTTTCATCATTCCAGGCTTTCCCTTCATTACAAGCGGTATTGACTTAGCTAAATTAGATCTTCGTTCTGGTATTGAAAGACTTGCCTATGCCATTATCATTATTTTAGCTGCTACACTTACTGCATGGATCTGCGCTTTAGTCTTACATCTTCAACCTGTAGACTTTGTGAAACTACACATTTCAACATCTACCAAATTACTTTTAAGACTATTAACCAGTTTTGGAGGCGTATTCGGATTCTCCATTATGTTTAACAGTTCAAAAAAAATAGCCGCCAGTGCCGGATGCATTGGAGCTATCGCAAACACATTGCGACTAACACTTGTCGATTTATCTTTACCTGCTGCAGCCGCAGCCTTTATTGGCGCATTAACAGCCGGACTACTTGCCTCTATGATCAAAGGAAATACAGGATATCCTAGAATTGCTATAACCGTACCATCCATTGTGATTATGGTCCCAGGCCTATACATGTATCGAGCTATTTATAATCTCGAACTTGCATCTACCATGTCAATTGGAGCTAACTGGCTCATTCAATCTTTATTGATTGTTTTGGCCCTTCCAATGGGACTTATATTTGCCCGTATCTTAACCGATCCCTCATTTCGATATTGTACATAAAAATGCTGAACTTAATCGTTCAGCATTTTTTGTATACATTCATATAAAATACTATTTGAAACTTCAATATTCTTCTCTAAATTATGTTCAAAATGTGTAAATGGTAAGAACACCCCTACACAATACTTTCCTTTAAAATCCCCACAATAGAAGAAGGCATTATACAACAAATCTTCAAGCTTCATCATAGAATCCCATAAGCCAGAATAAATTTGTGCATCACTTAACTTTTCCTGAACCTCTTCAGGCATTTCTTGAACAACTAAGATACCTAAATGCGATTCATTTTGAATAGTTTGAATGGACATGTCCTCTTTAAAGCTATGCTGTTCTAAAAAGCCATAAGCTAAGTATCGATTTTTTTCTACAAGCTTTTTAAACATATGCTTCTTTGATTCAGGAATATGAACATCACTTTCTATAAAATTTCCATCCTCATCACTTAAAAGAATCGGATTCTCTTTTCCCTTATCATTAAATCGCAATGGAATCAAAAATGCATTCCGTAATAAGTCAAACATACTATTGCCGCATACAGCCATTAAAAATGCCGACAGATCTTTGTTCTTGTATGCAGTAAATAAGGCATTAGTAAATACTTGTTTATCCACAAGTACCCTTTCTTCTTCTACGCTTGAATCCTCATCACAAGCAACACCTTCATAAAAGACGTCCATTAATCGTTTACAGGCTCTAGGATCCTTGGCAATCTTATCAAATAAAGCCTCTGCCTTTTCTTCCCTTGGAAAAATTGTTGGCATACTTATCACTTCTTTTCTAGTCCTTTTGGCAAACAGATACAAGAAGTCTTCCTTTAACACACTTTTTGTATCTGTTTTTGATGGCTTGCCTACTCAGACTAAAAGTATTATACTAACACCTATAAAATATGTGAAATGTATATTTTAAATATGCATTATATAAAAATTATATGGAGGTTTTACAATGACACTAGACTATTATCGTATCTTTTACTATGTAGCTAAATACAAAAGCTTTTCAAAAGCCGCAAAAATCCTACACAACAACCAGCCTAACATCTCACGAACTATGAACAACATTGAAAGTGAATTTGGATGTAAGCTTTTAGTACGCTCCCATTCCGGAATTACTCTAACACCTGAAGGTGAACAACTCTATGAACATGTTGCGATTGCGATTGAACAACTTTACCAAGGAGAAAGCGAAATTCTTTCAAATAAAACCTTAGAACATGGACACATCTCAATTGGCGTAAGTGAAACGGCTCTAAATATCTTTTTATTATCCAAACTTGAACAATTCCACAAGGCTTATCCCCACGTTAAAATCAAATTATCCAACCACTCCTCTATTCAAGCTGTTGACGCCTTAGAAAAAGGAATTGTCGATATTGCCGTAGTCACAAGTCCAATCAACATCAAAAAGCCATTACATACCACTTCACTCTACTGCTTTGAAGAAATATTAATTGGTGGAAAAGAATACGAAAACTTAAGCAATGAAATTCTAGACATCCAACAAATCTCGCATTATCCATTTATTACCTTAGGCAAAAACACAAGTACATATACCTATTATTCAAACTTGTTCTTAAATCAAAAAATTCCTTTTCATACCGATTTAGAAGTGGCTACTGCCGATCAAATATTTCCATTAGTCAAGCATAACCTAGGCATTGGATTCTATCCTAAAGAATTAATTTCTAAGGATTCTGATATTTTTGAAATTCAAACAAATATAAAAAATCCTGAACGAGAAATTCTTCTTGTCCAGGATGCAAGTCGTGCAACCAATATTGCCACACAAAAATTTATTGATACGCTTTCTTTATAATTCAAAATTTACCAAATATGCATCACATGCTGCATGATAAGACTCACAATCGTGATTCCACACCAACATGTTGCACCAACCGCAATTGGCTTTCCACCCGTTTTGATCAACTGAATTACATTGCTGTTAAGTCCAATGGCTGCCATAGCCATAATGATCAAAAACTTAGATAATTCTTTAAGTGGTGCAAATACACTAGAGTCTACTCCTAAATTTACACAAATCGTTGTAAAAATAGCTGCCAAAATAAAATAAAGTATAAACATTGGAAAGGCACGTTTCAAACTAAAGTTTGATGCTTGTCTTTCTTTTTTTGCACGAACAAAAGATAGTCCAAGTGTAATTGGAATAATCGCAAGTGTACGAGTTAATTTTACTGTTACTGCCTTATTTAATGTGGCACTACCAAGCCCCCACATACTATCCCAAGTAGAAGCTGCAGCCGTTACACTTGATGTATCATTAATGGCTGTTCCTGCAAAAATACCAAAGGCATCGCCATGCATTGTATCAAAGCCAAGTGCTTTTCCTAACATTGGAAAGAAAATAGCGGCTAATACATTAAAGAAAAAGATAACTGCGATAGATTGGGCAATCTCATCATCATCCGCATCAATAACAGGTGCCGTTGCCGCAATGGCAGAACCCCCACAAATCGAAGAACCAACACCAACAAGTATTGATGTATTTGTAGGTACTTTCAAAACTTTCTTCATGATCCACGCAAGCACAAGCGATGTCGTAATCGTACAAAGAATAATCGGTAAAGACTGCTTACCCGTTTCAAAAATAACACCTAAATTCATTCCAAATCCAAGTAATACAACAGCCGTCTGTAAAACTATCTTAGAAGTCCATTTAATACCAGCTTCTGCTTTTTGTTTATCATTCCAAAACATCGCGATAATCATTCCTGCAAGAATCGCAATGATAGCACCACCAATGACTGGAAACATCTTTCCAATGATCCATGATGGAATCGCAATTAAAAGACAAATTAAAATGCCTTTTCCATATTTATTTACAAAATTCATTTAAAATTCCCTCCATGCGAAGAATTGTATCACTATACAACAATAAGGTAAAATTATATAATTCTATCGAACAATAATTATTTCTTATCAATAGAGGTACCTATGCTAGATTATCGAACAAAAACATTTCTTACTGTATGTAAAACTTTAAATTTTACAACAGCCGCCAAACAATTAAATATCACTCAACCTGCCGTATCACAACATATTCATTTCTTAGAAAAACAATACAATACCACATTATTTGCATACAAAAATAAAGAGTTATCACTAACTCCTTCCGGTGAAATACTATATAAGCATCTATTAGCTATGAAAAATAATGAACAAGCCATAATGAATGAAATCAACAATATCACATCCTACATTGAAACTCTCTCCATTGGAGTCACTATGACTATTGGTGAATATGCGATTATTGATAAATTGGCAAACTTTATTCAAAATCACCCTGAAATTAACATCCACCTTCACTATGGCAACACATCTAAACTACTCGAATTACTCGATCAAGGTCAAATCAGCATGGCCATTGTCGAAGGAAATTATCCAAAAGAAAACTATTCCCACATAAAATATAGCACAGAAGACTATATTGCCGTCTGTGCCACATCCCACCATTTCACAAAAGAACCCCATACCATTCACGATCTAATATCTGAACATCTTTTAGTTCGCGAAAAAGGTTCTGGAACAAGAAATATTCTTGAACAAAGCCTAATTGCCCATGGTCTACATATTTCAAATTTCACACATTATACACAAGTTGAAAATATGCATACCATCATGAATCTATTGAAAAAAGATTGTGGAATTTCTTTCCTATATAAGATAGCTGTAGAAAAAGAATTACAATCAAAAGAACTCAAAGAAATTACTTTAGATGATTTTAAACTGCAACATGACTTTGACATCATCTGGCAAAAAGAAAGTATCTATGCCCATAAATATCTGTCAATCAGTAAAGAATTTATTTAATAGTTCGATTCGCAAGTACTACACGATCTTCTTTTATAGGACAAAAACCATTCTTAATCCAAAAATGTTCAGCTTGAAGATTTCCATTTATCCAACCTAAGCGAACTTCCTTATATTTAAGTGTTGCTAAATATTCAATAAGTTCATTGACTATTGCGCTTCCAATCCCATTCTTTTGTACATTGATATCCATCATAAAGAATCCAATGAACACAATATCCTTTTTGGGATATCCATCAATTAAATCAAGGATTGCGATTAACTTCTCGTTCTTAAAATATCCCACATAATACTTATCTTTAATATCAATATTGCCTGGAAGAGTCATCATATCCGATTCAACACTCTTTCTTGTCACATAAGGAGGACAATATTGATAATATAAGTGATTTTTACTACAAAGACCATATATTTGATCAATATCATTCTTTTGTAGTTTTCTAACATAATATTTCTTGGAAAATAGTAACTCATTCATAGTTTATTTCTTCTTTTTTGGATTTGGAAGCTCATCATACATCACTTGAAACAAGCCTTCCAAAAATTCTTGGTTATCCACTTCATCTACCAACAACATTTCTTTAGCCCCATCATATGGTAATTCATATCGAACTTTTGACATATAACGAATTGCGGTTTCTACAGGCTTAACAAGTAATCGATCATCATATATACCACCAACAATTTTTCCTCGATAATAGAGGATATATTCTTTCATCATAGCTCGATACGTAATTTCTTCTAAATTGGATAGTTGCCCTAAAATAAAATCTAAATATTCTTTAGTTGATGCCATTTTGTCACCTCATATTGCCATAACATAGATTTGACAAGGATTATTTTCATCCCATAACGAATTCAGGACTTCAAATTCTTTAAATCCAAGTGAAATATAAAATCGATTTGTACGATCATAATCTTCATACATTCCCATCTTCACTGTTTTTACTTGGATAAACGAATATCCACTTTCTTTTATACTTTCCTTTGCATATTCGAATAGTGCTCTTCCAATACCTTTACGATGATATTCTTTTAACACACCCATTACAGCTAGTTCAACCGTATCTTTACCCGTTTGTTTAAGATACAAAAATCCAACAACCTTATCCTTTTCAATAGCACAAAAGAAATCTTTTCCTACACTATCAAGAATATATTCTTCTCTTGCTTCTACAATTCCAAACCACTCAGGCAACGCTTCTAATATAGCTCTTGTGATTTTCTTTTTATCTTCATCATTTATAACTTTAATAATCTTCATATTCATACTTCCTTTACTCATCGTTAAACGATTGTTGTAATATTTCTTTTTCATCATCGACTATACAATGAATTTATTTAACTTCCTTTAAAATTTCTTCAGCAGTGACTCCAAATAGCTTAGCTAAAGCCATTAGATTCGTTGTACTTGGATCCGATGCACCACTTTCCCATTTTGATACAGCCTGTCTTGTAACCCCTAAAGACTCTGCCACAAATTCTTGAGTCATTTTGCGTTGCGTACGATATCTTTTAATCACTTCTCCAAGTGATTTGGCACTTTCAGCCTTTTCCTTTCTTACAGGTTCAGATTTAATATATTTCTTTAATGCCCTAACAAGCAATACGAATAAGTATATAAATGCGACACCAACTACAAAATACATCAACAAAAGAATATAAGCTATAAATACAGTTGCCTTCATAATACATATTTCCTCCTTTTCACCATCATTATACGGTAATTCATTGCGGTTGCTCTACCAACTATTTGTCAACTTTATTATTTTATCTTTTATCACAATACAAAAAGAAAAACACTACAAGTGTAGTGCTATTATTTCTCATATTTATCTTTCTTACAAAAGCTTTTAAAAGGACATCTTTCACATTCTGGATTTCTTGAATGACAAAGATAGCGACCAAAAAATATAAAGTCATGATGGCCTTGATTCCATCTTGAACGATCGATTTTTCGTTTTAGTTTTTCCTCAACCTTTTCAACCGAATCATTATATTTAGCTAAACCCAAACGCTTACTGACACGATTGACATGGGTATCTACCGCAAAGCTAGGAATATCGAAAGCTACACTACGAACGACATTCGCTGTCTTTCTTCCAACACCTGCTAAAGACATTAAATCCTTATATGTGTAGGGTACCTGGCCATGATATCTTTCAACTAAATCTTTACTTAGATTTGAAATGGAGCGAGCCTTATTACGATACAAACCAATTCTTTTAATGTATGGCTCTAATTCAGAAACTGTAGCTTCTGCCATCTTTTCTGCCGTAGGATACGCCTTGAATAATGCAGGCGTTACTTTATTCACCATCGCATCCGTTGTTTGTGCACTAAGTACAACCGCAACAATCAATTGAAATGCAGATTCATGATACAATTCACACTTGGCATTCGGAAAGATCTTTTCCATTTCATCCAAAATTTCATTCGCATTCATCGTTTACCATTCTCTATATCCTCAGTTGACAAACCTTTTTGTTGCCAATTCTGTAGAATTCTTTCAATATAATTTAAATCACAAGCCTCATTACAAACAGCTTCATTTAATGCACAAATCACACGACGTTCATCATACAAACTTGCCATATCAATAATTCTTTGCATTTGGGTTGAAGATAGTGGATGTGCAAACTCCATCTCAAATTGTTCTAATAAAGAACGATCAATGGAAGTATCACTCGCTTTTGAAAGTTCAAAGATTCCTTCAATATTAAAAATCAAAGATCCATCCGCATAATCTAAAGACAAATACCCTTTATCTGATAATTCGGTAAAGATATCTTCCACTTCATCCACACTAATCTTTAGTTTTTCACTAATCAATTCGTGATCAATTGAAATATGCTGCTGGTTGAAAAAATCAATCAACAATACGACTAATATCTCTTTTGGTTCTAGAATTAAATCTTGTAGATGATCAATGATCCAAGTTCTACGATCCACATAAGGTGCATTAAAATCAAAATCAGCCATTATTGTATCTTCCTTTCATAAACACGTTCAAAACTATCATAATCTAATAAAATCAATTTATTCGAACCACGAATCTCATATACCGGGTTGTTGTAGCCATACCCAAGTACAATGGATTCACATTTGATCTTATAATTCTTTTTCGCAATACGCTTTGCCTTTTTATAATTCAAAGTCTCAATATCTCTTGATGTTATCAATTCAGACTTCGCATTATACCAATATAAAGTCGTATCATCATATCCTTGATACGTTGTATAATCAAAGACATGCTCACTAATTCCTTTTATATGTTTATTTTGTTTCTCTATTTTCTCAACTCTTTGCGTATAAATCTGTTCCTTAACACGATTCGGTCCACTGATAAACTCAGACCAAATCACAAGTAATATAAGAACAAGAATGATAACTAATCCAAGTGTCGTTTTTGTTCCATGTTGTTTTTTATGTCTACGCCTTAGTTTCATCCTTATCCCTCCTTTTTTACTATATACGCATCAACCAGTTTTCAATTAATTTAGCCGATTGTGCACTTGCCTTAGAAACATATGTAGAAAATTCCATTGGATTTTCATTATGATGCACAACATCACTTAGGCAACGCACAATCACAAATGGAATATTAAATTTTGTGGCAACCGCACCAATCGCTCCTGCTTCCATTTCTGAACAAATTGAATCCGGGAAATTATTCATCAACTTTTCAAAATCCTCATCTCTAGACATAAATAAGTCTTGAGAAGCTATCGTACCTACATGATAACGAATCTGCATAGCATTTGCAGCATCAATACAACTTTGAGACAATTTTTCATCACTATTATACACCAATCCAACACCTGAAGGGCCATCTAATGGACTTGTATCATAATCGGCTTGAATAACCTTATCACTAATCACAATATCCAACACTTGTTCATCCTGTGTTAATCCACCAGCTGTACCTACATTGATAATGCTGTCAATATTTCCTTGCATACACAAAACTGTACAAGACATAGCCGCATAAGCCTTACCTACACCACTTTTACATAAGACTACATCTTTACCTTGCCATTTTCCATATGTTAATGTGCATCCCGCAATTGTCTTCGTATGATCTACTAAGTCCATACGTTTTTCAAATTCATGGATTTCAGCATCCATTGCCGCTACAATACCAATCATTCTTGTACCTTCTTTCTACATACATAAAAATACTTTTCACCAGGCGCAATACCCTCAATATCAAAGTCGGTTGTGACTTTTAAAATTTCAAAATACTTCGATAAAGTCTCAGTCAACCATTTTGGATCATATACCCTTTGAATATGATGCTCCTGAATCACTTTGTCTTTCATATAAAACGCAAAATCCTGATATACATAATCATCCTCTGCCATAATTGACCATTGGTATTGACAACCATCTTCAAAAGCACCTGTCTCATTATATTCAGAATCAAACTCTTCTAAACGATCCAAAGAATGTGTATCAAAGAAGAAAAGTCCATTGGATTTTAAATGTTGACTGACTTCATGAAAGAATGCATCAATTTCTTCTTTTTCTAAAATATAGTTAAAACTATCACACAAACAAAAAATACCCGAATAAGATCCTAAATTATTTAAATGACGCATATCCTGACATAAAAACTCAATCGAACCCTCTAAGTTTTTACTTTTTGCCTGTTTCACCATTTCCTCACTTAAATCAAGAGCTGTCATAGTATAACCTTTTAAAGCAAGCATTTCAGTGATCTCACCACTACCACACGCAAGTTCTAAACAATCGCAAGGTGCAAGTTCACTCTCAATCCAAGAAACCCATTCTCTAGAAGCTTCTTCATCTTTTACTAAAGCATCATAATAATGTGCCAATGTATTATAAATCATACGTTTTTACTGGAACATCCGAATATAAACGGTCCAGATTATAAACCTGCCTTTCCTCATTCACAAATAAATGGACTACCACTTCTTTTAAATCAATCAAAAGCCATTTTGAACCAGAGTCCCCCTCAATATGCATATCCCCCATATATCCAGCTTCTCTTAAACGATCCTTAATATTTTGTGCAATCGCATTATTCTGACGAATATTCGTAGTCGAACAAACAATCATTGAATCCATAAAAGGAGTCAAACTCGTTACATCATATACACGTACATCTTGTGCTTTCTTTTCACAGATCGCATGAACTACAATATCTAAAATCTCCATGTCTAACCTCTCTTTAAATACTCACGGTTTTGTTGAACCACCAAATCAAATCCTTTTTTAATATCTTTGTTACAAATTTCAATCAACTTACTAGAATCATATCCACGCAAAGGATCTAATTTATCTGCACAAAATACCATCATCGCATAAGGATCTTGACTTGTTCCAAGTACATGATGATAGATTGCATTATATACGATTGGATCATCAATCAAAAAGATATCTTTCGTAACAGCAGCCCCTACAAAACCATGCCATACAGCTACAGGATATTCCATGTTTTCAGGACAAATACTATTCATCCATTTTACCATCTCATCCTTTGGCATATATTTAGCTATATCATGAAACAAACCAATATAATACGCAATATGCATATCATAACCATTGTTCAACGCAAACTCTTCACAAAGTTTGGCAACCGATAAAGAATGTTTATATCTTTTTTCCGTTAATCTAGAAGCCACAAAATCCTTCACATACAACCTGTTTCGATAGATATAACGTAAAACTTCTTTTGGCAAATAATTCAATTTATTTCCCATACGAATTTCTGAACTTGAAACAGGAACCGATGGCATTGTCATACACATAATGTCATATTTTGAATCTGCAAGCATGCCATTCCTATCAAAACACACAAAATGAGCCATCTTAACTAGTTCATCTGCATGATACCACTTATCAAACTGCTCCAATTGATCGTTTCCTATGATCCAATAAAACTCATGTTCCGGATAGGTTTCAATCAATTTTTTTAGCGTGTCATACGTATAGCTTTTTCCTGCTCGTTCAAGTTCAAGTGTACATACCTTAAATCTTGAGTCTTTCTGAACCACCAAATCAATCATAGCCAAACGCTCTTGATCCAATGTCAGTTCACGATCTTTTAAAGGCGTACTTGACGTTGGCATAAACCACACTTCATCGACTTGTAAAGCTTGTAAAGACTGATTGGCCATTTGAATATGCCCATTATGGATTGGATCAAAAGACCCGCCTACAATGGCAATTCTCATTTTTTAAGCCCCAATTTATTTTCTTTACTTCTTCTATACAATAAGAAAGTATGTCCAACAATATGAACCACTTCACTACCTGTTGCCCTTGCACACTCAATAGCTGCTTCACGCACATCCACTGGACATGTCTTTAATAAATTACATTTTACTAATTCATGTGCCTCTAATGAATCGGATAGAGTATTCATTAAGTTATCACTCAAACCATCTTTTCCAATCTGGAATAATGATTTATAATCCATTCCTAATTTTCTTAAATATTTTTTATTTTGACTCGTTAACATTAAATCATCGCCTTTCTAAACGTTACTTGAATTCCCTTATGTACTTTTACATATACATCTTTTACTTGTCCACTAATACAGAACCATCCAATACCATGAATACAAACATCCATCTTTTCATCCTCAAGTTTAGGTGCATGGAACGTATGCATCGTTAATAAGGAAGTGTCCACACAAGGCACTAACATGCCATTTAAATGTTTTTGCCACAACGCATCCGCATTACTTAATTTTCCTCTATGAATCGATAAAGAACGAGAGAAATATCCAACTACTGTTGCCTTACCACTTACCACTACATCAAGTCTTGCCAAACCTGCAGCCGCAAATGACTGATCTTCAAAGATTTGTGAAACAAATGGTCGAATTGGCTTTGTCGGAATCACCGTCTTTAAATCTTTTGGTTGAAGATACGTTAATAAAGAATGTGTATTCTCAATGCCTGGCGTATCATAAATCGTATAATCCTCAAAAGGAATTGGAACTAAATCCAATGTTGTTCCTGGATTTTGAGAAGTAGTTAGATCTTTTGTTGCCAATAAATGATTCAACACAGTCGATTTACCAGCATTGGCAACACCCATAAAAATCACATTTCGATTTTTACGATATTTTAAGATCGCATTCACAATACGTGAAGAGTATTCTCTTGATTTATCATTTTCCTTTAACAGATAACCACAAATCACAATATCCTTCACAATAATATTTTCTTCATGAAGACGATGCTTCACAAAGTTGATGATTTTTTCATCGGTTAAAGTTGTCGGCAAAACATCACGCTTCGTTAATACCATAACAATATCTTTACCAGGAAGTTTCTGATTTAAACGCGAAATTAAGTTAGCCTCAAACGCAAATAAATCTACAACCCAGAACACAACCCCATCAATCTTATTGATTTTTTCTAATGTCGCGTTGGACTCAATCCCTTGCTGCATATTGATTGTCACATCACCATAATGACGAATACGATAACATCTTTGACAATAAGAAGCATCTAAAGTAGGAACATAGCCTAGTGCATTTTCATCTTCATTTTGCAGTAAAACACCACAACCCTTACAATATTTAGTCATCAAATTCACCTCGCTTCAATAATTTTTTCTTTTCTAAATAACCATATATTAATTCTTCAAAGAAACGAAATACCTTTGTGATATTTCGATCCTTTATCGTAATTGGAGCTGTTAATATTGTATACAACCCCCAAATATTTCCACCTAATATATCTGTATACATTTGATCGCCCAAAATCGCAATCTGATTGGCCTTTAAGCCATGATCTTTCATTGCCTTTTTAAAACAAAAAGGAAATGGTTTACACGAAAATGGATATGTCTTGGACACTGGAAGATGCTTACCAAAATTTTTACCCCTTGAACTTGGAGAATTTGAACAAAGCGCAACTTCAATTCCATTCCTTTTTAACTTATGAATGAATTCAATCACATCCTGGTTTGGACACTCTTCATCATACGCCACTAATGTATTGTCAATATCACAAAGTAATAATTGAATTCCATGATCATGTAATCTTTGTATATTCAAAGTTTTAAAACTCTGAACATAATAATTCGGTGCAAAAATATTCATTAGAAATCCCCTTTGGCAAAGTATTCAATTAGATGCTCAGCACTACGAATACCATCAATAGCACTTGTCATAATACCACCTGCATATCCACTACCTTCACCACTCGGATATATACCTTGAATATTTGAAATATAAGATTCTTTATCACGTACTAAACGCACACTACTGCTGCTTCTTGATTCCACAGCACTCAATATAGCACCACTCGAAACAAAGCCAGGCACTTTCTTTTCAAAATGTTCTAAAGCTTCATGTAAGGCTAAATTGACTTCTTTTGAGAATAAATCATTCAAATCACAGAATGTTGTACCAATTGAATACGTTGGTACTACCGATTCAAATTGTTTAGACACTCTATGCGCTAAATAATCCTTGGCTAGCTGCACACAAGCTTTATAGTCTTGTCCCATCAAGAAAGCTTTTCTTTCTAACTCTTCCTGATATTTTAAACCGGCAAACAACTCATTGCCATAATCCGAGTCATTGATCTGCACAAGTAAAGCGCTATTGGCATTTTCACCACTACGACTCGCATACGACATGCCGTTCACAACCAATTGTTCTTTTTGGCATGAGCTTGGAATCACATAGCCACCTGGACACATACAAAATGTATATACACCTTTCGAGTTGGAAGCTGTGTATGTCAATTGATAACGTGCAGGAATCAATCTTTCGTCTTGACTATACTCATGAAGCATAGCTTCATTGATATATTTTTGTTTATGTTCAATACGAACACCTACCGCAAATGGTTTATTTTCAATGTGCATACCATGTTTATGAAGCATTAAAATTGTATCACTTGCACTATGTCCAGTTGCTAAAATCAACGCATTACAATCCATCCATTGATGATTGAAATAAATTTGTTTTAAGATACCATTTTCTACTTTGATATTCTCTAATTTCGTATCAAAATAGAAAGTTCCACCCAATCTTTCAATTTCTTTCCGACAATTTTTAATAATGGACAAAAAAGCATCCGTACCAATATGAGGGTGCTGATCCATCAATATTTCTGGTTTTGCCCCAAAAGAAACAAGTTCCTCCAAGACTTTGCGACATAAAGCATCCTTTGATCTTGTCGTTAGTTTTCCATCACTAAAGGCACCAGCTCCACCTTCACCAAATTGAACATTGCATTCTTCATCCAACACTCCATTTTCCCAGAAGGTTTCTACCTTTTGTTTACGAACATCCACATTCGATCCTCTTTCTAAAACAATAGGTTTATACCCATATTGCGCAAGAATCAAGGCTGCAAACATGCCTGCCGGGCCAAATCCAACAACGACAGGTCTTGCAGATAAAGCGTGTTCTCCACTCATTACTGGATGATATGTTTCATCGGGTGTTAATGAAACATCTTTTAATTTTAAAAGTTTCTTTTCATTTTTGACTTTACAATCTACGACATACGAAAACAAGACCTTCTGGTGGCGTGCGTCCACACTTTTTCTATGTACGTGCCACTGCAAAAGGTCTTCTTTACGGATTCGCAGTTTTTTTAAGATCTGTGCTTCAATTTCATTTTCACTCGCACATTTCACTTGAAATAATCGAATCATAAGCTTACAGTAATTTTTTTAATATCGGATATTGATCCTGATAACGAGTCACAAAACCAGCTAAACATTGTGCACATGCCAAAGTTAAGAAATATACAACGAGATGAGCATGTGGCATCAAAACTAAGAAGATTTTGGCAAACAAAATATGTGAAGTATAAATCATCAATGAATCGTGGCGTAAAATGGTAAACATTTTACGATATGGAATATTGACCTTCAATAAATAATTCACTAAGAAATATACAGCTGGAACTAAACAAATATACATACTTGTTAAATCGCGCAAAATATTAAAATGACGATATAGAGCTACTTCACAAAACAATAATACAAAACTAATCAAGAAAGCAAGTAAGCTTACTTTTTTAGGTAAGCGACGCGTTCTTGAAAGTAACAATCCAATCGCAATAAACATAGGACCAAAGAAGATTCCATTTCTTGCGGTTGATAATGCTTTCGTAAAGAATCCAAATAAGAAAGAAATATAAGGTAAACTTTCCCATACTGGTGTATACACATTAATTAAATAACCCACAACATAGAATGCGAATGTAATAATCAATGTAAACTTCAAGCCTTTTTTCTTATACAAATAATACACGATCACATCCGCCAACATTAAGGCTGGTAAAAACCACAAGTGATAATAACTTCCATTAAAGATAAAATCTCGAACGTATGTGAATAAATACGATATGCGAAAGCCATTGTGTGTATAATCAAAAATCGTATATGGCAAATAAATAATTGTCCATATCAAATAGATTCTAAAAAGGCGAAGTAATGCTTTCTTTAAACGAGCATCATTCACATCTTCATTTTCCAAGTCATAATTTCTAAAGAAGAAAAACCCGCTTGTTGTAAAGAAAAATGGAACGGCCAAACGACAAACAGTATGAATAAAGTACGTATTAAATGTTTCTGATATTTCTAAAAATGGAAATGTATGAATACATACAACCAACAATGCCGAAACATAACGCGCAATATCTATCGATGCATACTGTCTTTTCATGAGCGCACCTTTAATCTAGGTACACGTGAAGAAATTGAAGTTAATGTCTCATTGTTGATAGTCTTAGCCATACGACTGATTTGATCTACAGTTACCACTTCATTTCCTTGATGACCAACGATGCATACCTCATCGCCTTCTTTAACATCTTCTACTTCTGTAACATCGATCATACATTGATCCATACATAAGTTTCCAATCAATTTACATCTTTGACCATGTACTAATACTTCGAATCCTTGATTGGATAATAAACGAGGCAATCCATCCGCATAACCAATGCTCATAGTCGCAACTTTTGTTGGTTTTTCAGCTATAAAATGACGACCATAACTTACACTTTGTCCTGGATAGATCCATTTCACTAAACTTACATTGGCATACATAGACATGATGGGAATAAAATCAGGATTCGTCTTGATTTTAATATGATCATCACTCGTAACACCCATATATAATAGGCCAGGTCTACAATATTCATATTCAAGTTCTGGATAATTCAAGATTCCATAGCTATTTTGAAGATGACGAATACCCGGATCAATACCTTGCGATTTTAATAAATCAATCACTTCATCAAACAATTGAATTTGTTTTTTTGTAAATTCAGTGCAATCTTCATCTAAACAATCACTCACTGGAAAATGTGAAAAGATTCCTTCTACACATAAGTTTTCTAAGCGATACTCTTCATAAATATCCTCAATATGTTTATCTTGTTCTTGATATACAATACCAGTTCTACACATACCTGTATCTACTTTACAATGACAACGAATCTTTACATCATTTTCTTTGGCATAGGCATTTAATTCTCTAGCATATTCAATCGACACTAAAGATTGAACAATATTCTGTTCATGAAGATAATGAAAATGCATGCTTGGTGTATATCCTAAAATCAAGATGTTATCTTGGATTCCTGCATTTCTAAGATTTAATGCTTCATCAATACTGGAAACGCCAAAATAGTCCACACCACATTTTTGTAGAGCCTTAGCACATGCGACATCACCTAAGCCATACGCATTGGCTTTCACAATACCCATGATTTTTGTGTTTTTTACAAGCTTTTTAACTTCTTTTACATTATGACGGATCGCATCATAATCAATTTCAGTCCAAGCTCGACTATAAGCTTCTAGCATGCTCCAATTGTCCTTTGCATAGCTAGTTCAATTAGCTTATCAATTAAATCCGCAAATTCAATACCGGCTTCTTTCATCATAGAAGGATAACGAGAAGTCGCTGTTAATCCAGGAATTGTATTCAATTCATTCAAGATTACTTCTTTATCTTCTGTCACAAACATATCTACACGTGCCATTCCGCAGCAATTCATCGCAATATATGTTTTGCGAGCTAATTCTTGCGCTTCTTTAAATGTTTTTTCATCAATACGAGCCGGACAATAAATAGCGGCTCCTTTCATTTCATATTTTCCTTCAAAATCGAAGAATCCACCTGTAATTTCAATTTCATCAATGGATCCTGTAAAGATTTCTTCATTTCCCATAACGGCACAACCAATCTCAAAGCCCTTAATTACTTTTTCGACTAAGATCTTACCTCTACCATCATAGAAGAATGCATCTTTACATGCACTTTCAAATTCTTCTTTGTTGTTGACAAAATGCACACCATAGCTACTTCCTGCATTACATGGTTTAATGATCCATGGCAATTCAATCTTTTCTTGAATTTGCTCAAATGTAGGATTTTCTCGATTGGCATATAAACAAATGTAGTCAGCGCAAGGAATTTTTGCTTCTTTACACAAAATATGCATAATTTCTTTATCCATTGACATAGCACTTGACATAACATCACAACCTACATAATGAATATTCATCAATTCAAGTAAACCTTGAATCAATCCATCCTCACCATTTTTACCATGTAGTACCGGGAATACACAGTCTAGTTCAATCACTTTATTTGAACCATCTAATGGCATGATTCCCCCGTTTACCCATGCACAAGATACACAAGTTTCTTCATTTTCCCATGTATCATGTTCAATAGAATCCACATCTCCATTATATAAATAGAAATGTCCATTTTTATTAATACCAATTAAAGTCATTTCATAGTTGTCTGCATGAATTTGACGTAAAAAGGAAGTGACAGAATGTAATGAAACAGAATATTCACTACTTTGTCCCCCAAATACGACACCTAAACGTAATTTACTCATTGTTTTTCCCCCTAAAAGCATCTACTAATGTATCCATCTTCATCGCTCTTGAACCTTTGATCATAATAATGCAATCTTTGTCTAACAAAGGTTTGCAAGCTTCATATATCTCATCTTTAGTTTCATACCATTTCCCATTAAAACCATCGGCCGTTTCTTTTGAAAGAGGACCTGTACAATATAATTCGTCCACACCTTTTTCTTTGGCATAAACACCCACATCATAATGCAACTGTTTTTCTTCACTACCAAGATCTAACATATCCGATAAAATGGCAATATGTTTATTGGCCGGAAGTTCCATCAATGTATCAATGGCTGCCTTAGCACTTTCTGGATTTGATTTATATGTATCATCTAGAATATATGCATTTTTTACTGAAATTAACTGCGTACGCATCTTTGTCATTTCTAGATTTTTCAATCCATTTAAAATCGATTCTTCTTTTAAATGACAAGCTTTTGCGATATAGATACACGGCAATGCGTTCATTGCCTGAAAATCACCAAATGCACGCAAATGTACAGGTGTATCTAAAATATTACAATTAAATACAATTCCTTCTTTATCATATTCAATATCACTTGTGATTGAAACATCTCCACCTTGACCAAAAGATACAACATTTTTATTTTCTGTATCTAAAGTACAAAGCACTTCTTGGATTTCTTTACTTTCATAATTATAAAGGAACAATCCATTTTCTTTTGTACCCTCTAAAATTTCACATTTAGCTTGGGCAATCTGTAATTTTCCACCCAAATTTTCCATATGAGCCGAGCCAATTGAAGTGATGACAGAAATATCCGGTTGTGCAATGGAAGTTAATTGTGTAATTTCACCTTTATTTTCCATACCCATTTCTAAAATGGTCACTTCAATATCTTCATCAAAATCAAATATCGTTAAAGGAAGTCCAATCTCACTATTGCGGTTTCCTTGTGTCTTCTGTGTCTTTTTCTCTTGCGAAAAAATGCTATATAACATATCTTTACAACTTGTTTTACCATTTGAACCCGTTACACCAATAACTAAAGGATGTAACTCATCCAGATATGCTTTTGAAAGATCCTGCATAGCTTGAAGTGTATCATCTACTAAAATTACAGGAAAATCAGGATATGGGACATGGTCTTTTTGCCACAAACTAATCAAAGCACCATCTTCAATTGTTTGTTTGGCAAATGTATGTCCATCCACTCTTTGACCAATAATAGGTACGTATAAAACGTCTTTTGTCACTTGTCGTGAATCAATCACAACACCATGAATTTTTTTTGTATCATCAATATCACCATGCAAAGTTGCATGCATCATATTTGTTATTTCATGAATGGTTTTTACAATCATCTCAAAACCTCCGCTTAGTTTACATTATAGCATAAAACTAGTTGTCAATATTTATATTTCAATAAAAAACCAAATTTTCCCATTTTTAACTCTTGCAAACTCATACATTTTCATGAATTGAGACAAAAAATCATCAAAAGTGGGGCCGAAACACTATATTTTTGAAATATCACATATTTTCCCACACTTTTCACATTTTATTTGACACAACTTATGGTATACTTCTTTACAAGCAAGGAGTTTGAAGACCTTGCCGGTATGAAATCAGTCTATGGTATTCATACTATTTTCTATCCCCTTATTGAAAAGCCAGACACCCCCTTAGTCTGGCTTTTCATTTTATCTAAAACGATGTATTATTTTTAATAAGGAGGACTTAAACCTATGTGTATTTTTTGTATGATTGCTAATGGCGAAATTCCAAGCAATAAAATTTATGAAGATGAAAGTGTCATCGCCTTTCTAGATATCAATCCAACTTCTTATGGACACACCCTTGTTGTTCCAAAAGAACATTGCGATTCATTTCTAGATTGTCCAGATGAAACAAGAAATCATGTTTTTGAAATTGCAAGTAAACTTGCCAATAAATTAGAACAAACTCTACATTGTGATGGCATTAACATCTTAAGTAATGTTCATGAAGCGGCTGGACAAAGCGTAAATCATTTCCATGTTCATTTAATTCCACGCTATAAAGATAATGATCGTGTTACGATTGAATTTCATGAAATCGAAAAACCTGATTTTGAAGAATTAATGAATAAACTAAAATAAAGAAGTCGTCGACTTCTTTATTTTTTTTGCTCAATTTGATATTTTGACGAATAGACACGATCTACATACCCATTAAAATCTTTACCATCCAATTCTTCTTGCGTTAAATATGCTTTTTCTCCATATATATTATGTGTATCAATTTCATTGGAATCATTGATATTTGGAATACACACCATATAATAAAGAACTTCTGAATCATAAGTCATTTGTACAATATACACAAAACGATCACTATTCTTTTTCTGGTTCGATTTTAAATATGCTGAATATACAATTTTCATTTTATCAAGACTTGGTGTCTTTTCTTCTTTTCCATCTAACTTATAGATTGCATCCTGATTTTCCTTTACGTAATCAAGTGCAGCATTTCTACCATCTTGAATCAATGTCTTAGGAATATCCTGCAAAGCCAAATAACGATTGGCAAGTCCTTCAACGACAACATTTGCCTCTATACTTTTAGGTTTGTAATGATATTGATTTGCTAAAGCCTCATCATAGGTTGCCGTAACATGAATTGTATCTCCATTGGATAAATCTGAACTTGGACTCACTTCATATTTGACTGAATTCAAAAAGTCCTGCATTCTTTGATTCAATTCCCCCTGCTTTGCACTTACCACAACACTTGCATTTCCATTTTCTCCAACATAGGTATATTGCGCATTATCCATAATATCCACTTCAACATTACGCAAAAAGAAGAAATATGCAATCAATACAAGAATCATTACCATACCAAGTAAGCTGATAAAATATATGAATTTATTCTCTACCTTTTGTTTATCCATCATTAGTCTCCTAATCAAAATATTGTGCATTTTCAATCGCATTCGAAATATACAACAAGAGATCCACATCCACTTGATCTTGTATAATTTCTTTTGCATCCTGAATACACATTTCCATCATAGCCTGGTCTTTTTCAAAATCACCAAACACAAGACAAGGCATACCACTTTGTCTTATTCCTAAAATATCACCTGGACCGCGCATATGCAAATCATAATTTGATACTTCAAAGCCATCCTTCAATTCTTCCATCTTTTTTAAACGCTCAATCGCCTGCGGATCATTTGATGATGACAACAAGAAACAATATCCTTGTTTTTTATCACGAGCTACACGTCCTCTTAACTGATGTAATGTACTTAAGCCAAAGCGATGCGCATCATAAATGACCATCACACTCGCATTGGCTACATCAATCCCAACTTCAATAACCGTTGTAGAAACAAGAATATCGAATTCATGCTTAGAAAACTTAGCCATCGTCTCTTCCTTTTCTTGACTTGTCATTTTCCCATGCAACAAGCCAATTCGCACATCCTTTAATGTCTTTGTCATTCCCTCATAAATTTCAAACACATTACGCATCTTATACTCATCATTTTCTTCAATCGCAGGACATACGACATAACATTGTCTTCCTTCTTTAATAAAGTTTAAAACATCATTTAAACAAGGTGCCATACTTGCCGTTTTAAAGTATTTTGTGACAACACTCTTTCTTCCTATAGGCATCGTATGAATCGAACTAATATCCATATCTCCATATAAGAAATGTGCATATGTTCTAGGAATCGGTGTAGCTGACATCATTAAAAAATCAACACACTTTCCCTTTTCTAACAAAGACCTTCTTTGTTTCACCCCAAACCGCTGTTGTTCATCCGCAATCACAAGACCTAATTTATGAAATACAACATTTTCTTGAAACAGAGCATGTGTTCCCACTACATTAAAAATCTTGCCATTTTCAAGTTTCTCTAAAATTTCTTTCTTTTCCTTAGCCGCAAGACTTGAAACATATAAAGTCGCTTCAAGACCTAATTTATGCATATTCTTTACATGTTGTCTTGCCAAAATTTCAGTTGGTGCAAGTAAAGCCGATTGATAACCTGCAAGTTGATTGGCATACATACTAATTTGTGCCACAATCGTCTTGCCACAGCCAACATCACCTTGAACAAGGCGAAACATCACATTTGTACTTTTTAAATCATATAGAATATCATCAATACTTGAAAGCTGATCTTTTGTCAATTCAAAAGGAAGATTTGAAATCCAATTTTTTACTGTAGAAACTGAAAAAACCTTTTTTGTTTTGATTTCTTTCTTTTCATGCATCGACTGCATTACACATTGAAAACACAAAAACTCTTCATATTTTAATGTACGAATGGCTGCATGCAGCTGCTTTTCATTTTCTGGAAAATGAATCCACTTATAAGCGGTTGATATATCTAATAATTTATACTTTTCAACATATCTTTGAGGTACTCTTTGAGGCAGAATATCCACATGTTTAAGCGCCTCTTTCATAATCGCTTGAATATCCGACTGTTTTAAACCTTCAATTAATGGATACACAGGATGTAACCCCAATTGTTGATCTAAAGGTTTGAAATTATAAGTGGAAGCTAATACATTGTTATTTCCTTGATATTGTCCATAAATCGTTATCGTCTTACCAAAACCAAACTGACTTGGCCATGGACGATTAAATAAAGTAATATTTAATTCTTCATTCCATGACATCACTTTAAATTTAGTCATCGAACGATTCTTAGATAAACGGATCACTCGTGCTGCCGAACAAATCAAGCCTTGAAAAACAACACTTTCTTTTTCATTCCACGAAGCATAAGGCAAAGTTTGTACCGTGTCATAACGTAAAGGATAATATTTCAATAAATCTTCAACCGTTAAGATATTCATCTTTACTAAAAGGCCTAGTCTTCGACTGGTAATTTTTAATTCGTTAATCTGCATCTAAAAGACTTCCCACATAAGAAACATAGTTTAGTTCAAGAACGCAATAGAAAAAGCCCATCAAAAAATTCACAAATAAATAAGTAAACATCGATGCAAGACTCGATTGAAAGCTTACACCTAAAAATAAATACATCATCCAAGATATCATGGGATTACCCATATACATAGATCCAACTAAAATGCTTTGGGCATTAAAGCCTTGGGCCGCACTAAACAAACCACCTGACATTGTATCCAATACAACGATTAAGATGAGTAGTGAACAATACCAGTTCAACATCTTTTTCTGATGTTTTTTTAATGCATAAGGAATAAATTCCTTTAAGTTTTTGTCATGAATCAAACCATAATAGAAAATCAACTGGAATGGTACCATCACAACTAAACAGAATGCACTCATAAGCTGTAATACTAACATTAAGCTTGTATTATTTGCGCAAACATTTACAAGATTTGAAAGAATTCCACTCACAATCAAGATATAAATACCTTGTAGTACGAATACTTTTAAAATTGCAGAAGCCGAAAAGTTCTTTGCCTTCCAGATCTTTGTACAGATGAAGTAAAAGCCTAGACTTGATAATAAGCTTAGTACAACTTCTAGACTTTGTCTTATATAGACATTCATAGCAGATGCACTCATCAACAAATATGCGATATTGTATAAAAAGCATAAAACTAACGTTAATACGATTGTTTTATATATACTTCTAAAATGTAGTTTTGACATTAATTTTTTCATTGAAAAATCTCCTTTTTGGTTAAGATACATGTATTCTAATCCTTTGTCCAAATACAATTTAATTCAAATGACCAGAATCACATCCACAAGCATGTATCTGTGCTATAATATTAACAAATTTATGGAGGAAATGTATATGAATTCAAAAATAAAACGAATTCTTGACTTCTCAACTGCCTTTGGACCAAGTGGCATGGAAGATGAAGTATCGAAATTAGCCATGGAAGATGTCAAAGATATTTGTGAAGTTCAGGATGACACAATGCGTAACACATATATGCATTTTAAACAAGATAAAGAACACAAGACAACCATTCTTTTGGATGCGCATGCAGATGAAGTTGGTTTTATTGTGCAAGCAATCAAGCCAAATGGTACAATTCGCTTTTTACCACTTGGTGGATGGGATCCAAAAAACATCGTATCAGGTGAAGTCTGGATTCTAAATGATAAAGGTGAAAAAATTTCTGGTATTGTCGCAAGTCAACCGGTTCATTTCTTATCCGCCGAAAAGCGCAATGGAAAAGTAGATTTTGATGATCTAGTTATTGATGTAGGAGCTACAAGTGCTACAGAAGTGAAAGAAGATTTCCATATTTCTGTAGGTAATTTCATGTGTCCTGCCGTTACTTGTAAATATGATGAAGCCCATAAAATCTTTTTAGGTAAAGCTTTTGATTGCCGTATTGGATGTGCTGCCGTAATGGATGTTCTTCACCAATTAAAAGATGTAAATCATAACATTGAAGCCACATTAACAACGCAAGAAGAAGTGGGTGAAAGGGGTATGGATACAGCCATTAAAAACTTGCATCCAAATATTGCGATTTGTTTTGAAGGATGTCCAAGTGATGATACTTTTGAACAAGATTACATGATTCAGTCGGCTCTTAAAAAAGGTCCAATGTTACGTTGGTTTGATCGTTCATACATCACTAGTCCTCGTTTTATGCGCTATGCGATCGACTTAGCCCATGAAAAAAATATCCCTGTACAAGAAAGTGTAAGAAAAGGTGGAGGAACTAATGCAGGTATCACACATCGTTACAACATACCAACGATAATCATTGGAATTCCTGTTCGTTTTGCGCATGCTTCTTTTGGCATTTGTTCTGAAGAAGATTATGACAATGCTGTAAAACTTGCGGTTGAAATCATTAAAAATATCGATGCTGAAACGATTCGAGGATTCTAAATGGAAAAAATTGCTGTTGTAACAGATACGGGTTCAAATTTATCTTTTGCGCAGGCAAAAGAATTAGGAATCTATCTACTCCCTTTACAGATTACGATTGATGAAACAACCTATCAAGATACATTAGAAATTTCTACCCAAGATATATATAACGAATTAGCGAATGGTAAAATGCCAAAAACAAGTATGGCTGCTTATCAAAAAATTTATAATTTATTTGAAGAGCTAAAGAAAGACTATGACACAATATTTGCCGTTCCTTTGACAAATGGATTATCCACAAATGCTAGCACCATGCAAAGTATCGCACGTGAACTCGAAATGAATGTTCATGTCATTGATATGTATTCAACGTGTGAAATTGAAAAACATGTTGCGATCTGGATCAAGAAGTTAGTGGATGAACATAAATCTTCAGAAGAGATTTTAAAGATCATTCAGCCTGCAATTGATGAATCCAACTCATTGATTCTTGTCAAAAATCTTCAACATTTAAAACGCGGTGGAAGATTAACACCTATGGCTGCTACACTTGCGGGTTTATTAAAGATCTATCCTGTTTTACATATAAATAAAAGTACAGAAGGTAGAATTGATGTTTTAAATAAAGTTCGTACAGAAAAAAGAGCCGACGCCTATGCGATCGATAAAGTCATGGATGATATTGATATTCAACATACACATATCTATATTATTCATTCTAATTTTTTAGAGGGGGCTGACCATTTTAAAAAATGTTTTATCGAAAAAGGTGTACCTGAACAAAATATTCATATAGACTATATTAGTTCTGTAATTGCCGTACATACTGGTCTTGGTTGTATCGCAATTCAATATATAAGAGAGGAAAACTAAAACATGGAAACAAAAAATATTTTAATCACAATGAAAAATGGAGATCAAATCAAAGCTGAACTATATCCTGAGATTGCTCCAGAAACGGTTGAAAACTTTTTGAATCTAATCGAAAAGAAATTCTATGATGGACTTACTTTCCACCGTGTTATCAAAGGATTTATGATTCAAGGTGGATGCCCGATCGGAAATGGTACTGGTGGTCCAGGTTATACAATTCATGGAGAATTCGCATCTAATGGATTTAAAAACGATTTAAAACACACTCGTGGAGTTTTATCTATGGCACGTGCTATGGATCCAAATAGTGCAGGAAGTCAATTCTTCATTATGCACCAAGATGCACCTCATTTAGATGGTGAATATGCTGCGTTTGGAAAAGTGATTGAAGGTATGGAAAATGTGGATAAAATTGCGAAGACCCCTACTACATTCAATGACCGTCCTAGAAATCCTCAAGTGATTGATACAATCACACTTATTGACTAATGACGCTGCAACAATTGCGCTACGTGATCCAGGTCGTTGAATCTGGATCTTTTAATTCCGCAGCTAAAGCCTTATTTATTTCGCAACCATCTTTATCAAAAGCCATTCATGATTTAGAAGAAGAAATGTCCATCTGTTTATTTGTTCGCACGAACAAAGGCATTTTACTTTCTGAACAAGGTGAAAAATTTTTAGGATATGCTAGACAAGTCGTTGAACAAGCAAACTTACTTGAAGAACAATATAAAAACGCCGTTCCTGCAAGAACTGTATTTGCGATATCAAGTCAACATTATGCCTTTGTGGTCAATGCCTTTGTTGCTTTAGTCAAAGAGTATAATCAAAGTGAATATGAATTTTCTTTAAGAGAACAAAGAACATACGATATTATTGATGATGTTAAAAATCATCGCAGTCAATTGGGTATTCTTTATCTTTCCCATTTTAATCGTGAAGTTATTCGAAGTATTTTAAAGAAAGAACATTTAACATTCACAAAACTATTTGAGGCTAGACCTCATGTCTTTGTATCTAAGACAAATCCTTTATCCAATAAAAAATTAGTGAAAATGGAAGATTTAGAAAACTATCCTCGTTTAACTTATGAACAAGGAATCAACAATTCATTTTACTTTTCAGAAGAATTACACAGTACGCAACCATCTAAAAAAAGTATTGTTGTTTCCGATCGTGCAACCTTATTTAATTTATTGATTGGACTTGACGGATATACGATTTCTTCAGGTATCTTAAGCACGGATTTAAATGGAAACAATATTGTATCCATTCCACTAGATAGTGATGAAGTCATGGAAATAGGCTATATTAGTGATGGAGTCTTATCCAACATGGCAAGAAACTATCTAAATCATCTAATACAATATATTGAACAGACCAAGTGAAATTGGTCTTTTATTATAGCTTTTACCTATAACAACATAAAGATTTTTTCAATTATTCTATACTCTACAAATATGATAGACTTAACACACACGAAAGTTGAGGAATTTAATTATGACAGTTCAAACACCTTATAGATATGATGTGGTCGGAAGTTTTTTAAGACCCGAAAAATTAAAACAAGCTCGCAAAGATTATGAAGCCAAAAAGATTTCAAAAGAAGAATTAACCAAAGTTGAAGATGCATGCATTACGGATTTAATTCAAAAAGAAAAGGCAGCCGGACTTCATGTCATTACAGATGGTGAATTCAGACGTGCTACTTGGCACTTAGATTTTATGTGGGGATTTGATGGCGTTTCTCATACACCAACAAAAACAGGTCTTCCTTTCCATGGTGAAGCAGCTATGATTGATGATACATATATTACTGGAAAAGTAGGCGTGAATGGTACGCATCCTTTCGTAGAACATTTTAAATTTGTGAAGCAGTTTGAAGATGAAAATACGATTGCGAAACAAACAATTCCAGCTCCAGCACAATTTTTAGAACAGATGATTCTTCCTTTTGCGCTAGAAAACACAAGAAAATATTACGAAGATACAGAAGAATTGGTACAGGATATTGCGAATGGATATAAGGTTGTCATCCAACAATTATATGATGCTGGATGTCGATGCATTCAATTCGATGATTGTTCATGGGGTATGTTGGTAGATGAAAAAGCGCCGTTGTTTTTCCAAACAGATCAAGAAGGTTTATTAAAGGTACAAGAACTATTCTTGCGTATCAACAATCTTGCGATGGAAGATAAACCAGAAGATCTAACAATCAATACACATGTTTGTCGTGGTAATTTCCATTCAACATATGCTTCAAGCGGTGCCTATGATGCCGTTGCAAAAACATTATTTGCGAAAGAAAATGTACATGCCTATTTCTTAGAATTTGACGATGCTCGTTCTGGTGGGTTTGAACCATTAAAAGAAGTATCCAAAGAAAAGAAAGTCGTACTTGGTTTGGTTACGACAAAATCAGCCAAATTAGAAGACAAAGAAACTGTGATTGCCCGTATTAAAGAAGCAAGTCAATATGTCCCATTAGAAAACTTGTGTCTAAGCCCACAATGTGGTTTCGCATCATGTGAAATTGGAAATAAATTAACAGAAGATGAACAATGGGCTAAAGTGAAATTGGTCAAAGAAATTGCTGAAGAAATCTGGGGTTAATTCCAGATTTCTTTTTATTATAGTTTTTACCTATAACAACATAAAGATTTTTTCAATTATTCTATATTCTACAAATATGGTAGACTTAACACACGAAAGTTGAGGAATTAATTATGACAGTACAACCCCCTTTTAAATATGATGTAGTAGGAAGTTTTTTACGTCCTGGCTATCTAAAAAAAGCTAGAGAAGAATTTGCGAATAAAACAATTGATGCCAAGCAATTAAAAGCCATTGAAGATAAGGCCATCCAAGAGCTAGTCGCAAAAGAAAAAGAAGTTGGACTTCAAGCTGTTACAGATGGAGAATTCAGAAGAAGATATTGGCATTTAGATTTTCTAGCAGATCTAGATGGTGTTGAAGAAATCAAAGCTTATCATTGGTCTGTACATTTTAAAGGACATCAGCCAAAGGCAGCTACATTAAAAATTACAGATAAAATTGATTTTGGTAACCACCCATTTGTAGAACATTTCAAATATCTACAAAGCATTGGACAAGATACACTTTGTAAGATGACAATCCCCTCTCCTTCTATGCTTCATTTGATTTGTTGCGTACGTAGTGAAGAATATACACCAATCAAACGTTATGAAGATATGGATGTGTTATATCACGATATTGCGATTGCTTATCAAAAGGCTATTCGTGCATTTTATGATGCTGGGTGTAGATATCTACAATTGGATGATACTTCTTGGGGAGAATTCTGTGATGCCAATAAGCGAAAGGCCTATAACAAAAGAGGTCTTGATCTAGATAAAATCGCAAAATCGTATGTAGATATGATCAATCTTGCCTTAGAGGCAAAACCAAAAGATATGACAATCACAATGCATATTTGTAGAGGAAACTTCAGATCTACTTGGTTTTCATCAGGTGGTTATGAACCTGTTGCCGAAATTTTATTTGGTCATTGTAAAGTAGATGGATTTTTCCTAGAGTACGATTCAGAAAGATCTGGTGATTTTAGTCCACTTCGCTTTATTAAAGATCAAAAAGTCGTTCTAGGGTTGATTACTTCAAAATTTGCGAAACTCGAAGATAAAGAAGAGGTTAAGAAAAGAATTCAGGAAGCCGAAAAATATGTGGCAAAAGAACAATTATGTTTAAGCCCACAATGTGGATTCTCTTCTACGGAAGAAGGAAATATCATGACTGAAGATGAACAATGGGCTAAAGTTAAATTGGTCAAAGAAATCGCTGAAGAGGTTTGGAGATAGAAAAAAGTTTGGATCATTTCCAAACTTTATTTTTTTGTTTCAAAAACAATTTTATCCAAGACGATACAACTGTTAAAATATGTGGAATGAGACAAATATTCAAAATCCCATAGATAATTTCATACCATCTTAAATGGACTATGTAGAAAAAATTCTTACATAAGATTATTGAGCCTACAAATATCATACACATGATAGTAACTAATATTTTTCTTAATGTTGTCATAGGCACACATACGCGTACGAGTACCATAAGTGCATTGACTCCGACAAGAATTGTACACATCGTTGAATATTCACTTGGCGAAATATAGATAAAATGACCTAGAATTGATACACCAATTACGCTACATATAACGCATATAGCTCCTGGCAATGCTTTTGAGATGACATTTTGTAGAAAGTTACCTTTCACTTTATTTCCATTGGGTTCTAATGTTAATACAAAACTAGGTATTCCTGTTGCCAAAGCGGAAATCAAAGTTAATTGAATAGGTTTGAATGGATAATTCTTTAAAAATATCAGTGTCAACAAGGATAGTCCAATTGAAAATAGTGTTTTAACTAGAAACAAAGATGCTGTTCTTTGAATATTATTAATGACACATCGTCCTTGATACAAAATGGCAGGTAATGCATTCATTTGATCTTTCAATAAAACTAAACTTGCCACACTTTTACAAGCTTGTGAACCAGATCCCATCGCAATCGAACAATCCGCTTCCTTTAATGCCATGACATCATTGACGCCATCTCCTGTCATTGCGACTGTTTTATTTCTTTTCTTTAATGCCAAAACAAGTTCTTTCTTTTGTTCGGGAGTCACACGTCCAAAAATCGAATAAGAATCAACTACAGTTTCCACATCTTGTACTTTGGACATATCAATACTTTTCGAAGTAAAGCCAGCTTTTCTAGCTAGAGCTTCAACTGTTTTTGGATCATCTCCTGAAATCAACTTAATGTCCACGCCTTGTTTTTTAAAAAAGTTCAATGTATCTTTGGCATCGTCTCTTAACTCATCACGCAAACATATATAAGCTAAAACAACATCATCTTTCATCAACACAATAACGCGCATAGCTTGAGATGTATATTCTTCAATATGTTCTTCTACTTTTGAATCTATCTCTTTGGCAATATAAGAATAAGCACCGAGTTTATATTCTCCATCTTCAAATGTCACACTTGAATATTTTCTTTGACTTGAAAATGGCAGAAAAGATACGACTTTATTATGATTTCTTGTCTTAAAATGACTTCTTAATGCAAGTGCTGTCGCATTTTCATCAGGTAAAGTCTGCATCATATCGCCTAGAATACCACCAATATTTTTAATTTCTTCTACATGACATACACTTAACTTTCCTTGTGTCAGTGTGCCTGTTTTATCTAAACAAAGTGTATCCGTTCTTGCGAGTGTTTCAATACAATAGAGTTCTTGTACTAAAACGCTCTGTTTACCAAGTTTAAATGAACTGATGGCTAAGGCAACACTTGTTAAAAAGACAAGGCCTTCTGGTATCATACCAACAACGGCTGCTACTGTATTTAAGGTAGCTGTTGTATAATTGGTCTTGATGAATTGTTTAATAAATAAGGCACATCCAAGTGGAATTAGAATGTATGTACACCATTTAATAATGGTATCAATCGAATTTCGTAGCTGGCTTGGATATCTTTTAAAGCGTTTCGCATGTTTTAAAATCGAATAGGCATATGTATCTTGTCCTACTTTATCTACTTTCATCAAACATTTTCCTGAAACCACAAAGCTTCCACTAAGCAATGATGAATTTTCTTGTTTATATACCGCATCACTTTCTCCTGTCAGCATGGATTCATCGCATTCAATACTTCCAGATACGATATGACCATCAAAACTGATTTCATCCCCAGGATATAATACAAGAATATCATTGACTTTCACTTCTTCCACACTTAATTCAAATTCAATATCATTTCGAAACACATGAATCTTTGGCTGATTTAATAAGGAAAGCTTGTCTAGCATTCGTTTAGATCGTATTTCTTGAAAGAGTCCAATCAGCATATTTAAAATAACGGTGATCATAAAAAGCATGTTGCGATAGGAACCCGTAAAAAATACGAATATAGCCAATATTACATTGATTCCATTAAATAAAGTAAATACATGTTGTTTAATGATTTCTTTATAACTTTTTGATAAATTTGATGAGTTTTGCATATACTTATTGTACTACCTTTAAGCATGCAAAATAATTAAGTTTTTATTAAAAATGATACGACTATAGCCGTATCATTCAACAGATTCAAGTGGAGTATTTGCAAGCGTAACGGCTTGGGCATAAGATGTAATTGCCAAGTTGGATTCAATGGCTTTTTGTAGACAGAACATCAATAATCTTGTATCAAATGCCTGTAAATCTTTATCGAAATTAATTGCTGGATATCTTGATAGATGATCCAATAATGTATCTACATCTTTTTTGATATGTTTAGTAGAAATACCTGTCACAACAACATTTTCTTGTTTAACAGCCTTTAAACCATTCAATAAAGCCACATAAGGCTTGTCCGGTCTTTGTACAAGCATCACCTTATTTTTAGGTGATGAAGCAAGTCTTAGTGTCCATACACTTTTACAACTTACAACAATTTGTGTGCAGTTTTCATCATTCGCAAACAAATCGATTGTTGCTAATAATTTATCATACGTATCTTCTACTTCTTTACAATCATCAAATACCAAAGCTGAATATTCCATCTTTATACCTATCCTTTCAAATCTTCAGGTAAAGTTATTTTTTTATTTGTGAAACTTGATAAAACAACCTTTACTTTTGTATCAGAAAACCATTCTACAAGTTGTGCATCATCTGTTGCCTGCACTTGTTTATCTCGTGCAAGCTTATGGCACTCTTTAATCAAATCAGTTTTAAAGCATTGCGGTGTCTGGGCATGATATACAAGCTTTCTTTCTAACGATTCTTTCACATATCCATCCACAACAATTTTTGTAGTATCCACACTTGGAACCATTAATAAACAAGCCGATTCGGTTTCTAATGTTTGTTTCAAATCAAAAATCCAATTCTTTTCAACAAAAGGTCTAGCCCCATCATGAATCATAACATAATCTTGATCAACAACTTGTAAGCCATTATATACACTATCTTGTCGTGTTTGCCCTCCTGTTACAACTTGGATTCTTGAATCATATGTATAATGTTCATTCACATAGTCCTTTTCATAATCAGCACAAACTAAAACCACTTGTTTACACTCATCATCTGATAAAAAAACAGACAGACTCTTATTTAACACAGTTTGTCCGTTTTCAAAAGTATAAAATACTTTATTATAATCTAAATTTGTACGACTGCCTCTTCCAGCAGCCAAAACAATCACACTATAGTTCATGAGACCATTATATCAAATTTTCTTAACAATAGTTAAAAAAATTGGAAGATTAAACTTCCAATTCTACAACCTCTTGTTCCTTCAAAGATTTCTTCATATCAATAACCCTTTGATTTCTTGAACCACGAAATGCCAAAGCGATATCTTTTTCTTCTTCCTTAAAAGGACCATCCACTAATACATCTAATAAAGACAACATTTCATCTGTGACTTCACAATGTTTTCTTCCTCCATCTAACAAGTCTTGATCCAAAATAAATCCAGTAAACGACCAAATATTCTTTTCAGGTAATTCTTTACGAACACGACGAAGAAGTTTCACAAGTTCCCTTTGATTTTCTGGTTCAAACGGTTCACCACCAAGCAATGTCAAACCTGCAATATGACTTGGTTTTAAAGCATCAATAATTTCATCTTCCGTTTCCTTTGTATAAGGCTTACCATAATCAAAGTTCCATGTTTCTGGTTGGAAACAATTCTTGCAATGATTTGTACACCCTGATACAAATAGCGTTACACGTACACCTTTACCATTTGCGATATCATTCTTTTTTATATTTCCGTAGTACATTTTTGGGTTACCTCCTAAAAAAGAGCTAGTGTTAACCTTCAACTCTAATTCTCGTTAAGTTCTTTCTTTTACACAAATATAACAACATAATCTACAATTGCAAATATGCTTTCAAAAAACAAAGCTATGAGTGTGTATCAGAAATATTCAACTGCAAATGCTTTTATCTCATAAACACCAGGCTTTACTATATCAATCTCGCCGTTATCTCTTAACCTTATTCATACTTCCGTTAAACATTGAACACTGCAACATCCTTTAATTTCAACTTTGATTATAAAACGAGGGCGTTCTTCTTTTCTTGAAAACAATGGTTAAGCTGATGCCTATCTTTCCAGCGATGCGAATTGTATGTTTTACTTTATAATGTCATGCTTTTTAAGATAAAATTTTTCATTGTTTATTATTTCTTGATACATTGTATCAACCATTTTCTCCTCTTCGCCTTGATCATATACCATTATATTTCCTCTATCATCAGTACCATATATATACCATACTCCATTTTCTTCATAGATTCCCAATATAGATGGACTGTCTGATTTTTTCCGTAAACAATATCACGATATGGACTTATTATATGTTCTTCATTACTCAGTTTATTCTTTAATTCCTTAAATGTCATACTTTCTAATCCTCCTCAAAAACACCTATTCGCTTAAAATCTACAACTCTCATCGATATCCATTCTTGACTTGCTCCTCCTTCTGACAGTTGTTCTTCTCGCTCATTGACCCAAGGAACAACTCATGTTGACGCATCCACTTTGTATGCTTATTTCTTCATACTTAATTTCCTTAAGTATCTTTTTTCATTTCTTACAACTCGCCGATATAATGCTTCTGTCATTTCTTCCTCGGAACCTTGGTCGATAATTACTACACCACCATGTTCTTTTGTATGATATATATAGCTCATCCCATCTTCTTTATAAATACCCAATATATAAGGAGCATCAATTTTTTTGCCACATACAACTTCTTGATATGCATCAATCAAATGTTTTTCATTATCTAATCTATTCTTTAATTCTTCTATAGTCATTATTTTTCCTCCATCACACCTATTATATTAAAATCCATAACAGACATTGGGAACCATTCCTGTTCTGCACCTTCGTTAGACAATTTTTCGCCTCGGTCATTAATCTATGTTGCAGCTTCTCCTGACAACCCGTATTATGCATCTTCAATGGATATTTCTGAAATTTTCACAAGAAAACAGCTATCACCTGCTCATAACTGGGATAGTCATTATCTTGTAACCTCGTTATAATTTAACCATGTTTCTGTTGGCAATCATCGGACACTACAATATCCTCTGATTCCAATTTTGATTGTAAGACGGAGGCATTCAAACGTCAATATTTTAGAAAGAGGTCGTTACATTACGATTGTCTCTTCTTGCTTTTGTAGATGTTTTAAAAAAATGCGCTATAAGGCAATGTTTTAAGTTTGTCCAAGCCATTCTGTATATTTTGATTGATTTTCAGATTCATTAAGCCGATGTCTATCCTTCCAGCAATGCCAAGTAATAAAGGCTATCTTGAATTTGTTTGACGAATAAAGCCTGCATTTTTCATATAACAATATTGTCCATCCTTCCATTTATTGTCTATTTTTTCAGATGCAACAACAACAAGTCCAAAGCGTGGATGTTTTTGTATGTATTCAATATAAAATGAATCACTATTTTCTAAAACGTATAACTTAGTACCATATTCATCAAATACAATTACATTGTCATCTTTATCTTTCCGTACCATAATCAAAACAATAGATTCATCATTAACCACTGATTCTGCATTATAATCTGTTATTTTTACTTTTTCTCCATTATCTAATAACCATTCTACATGCTTTTTAACTATTTCACATGATACAATCATTCTTCAATCCTCCTTGAATCAATTAATTTTATATAGTCCATTCTGCCTCTAGGCTCAACCAATATTTCTATTTTTATTCAAACGTTATTACCATATGTGAGCCATGTGTCTTTTTAGTAACTTTGTCTATGATGGTTGTTTTTTCCTCTTCTGTAACTGGCTCATTTTCTGGTACTTTCCATTTAGTCATGCTTCTTTTATATGCCACAAAACCACCAATAATCATTTCTCCTTGTATTCTAATTACTCTTCCTTCGTCTTCAACATCAATATATGTTTTAGTACCTGTTATCTTCATTATAATTATTTCCTTTCTTTAAGTATTGTATTTTTGTTCCTTCTGGATTAAATACTGTGATGCTATTTGCATCAGCTCTATCTTTTAATGCATCCACTATTTCTGTCCATTTACCATTTTTCTCCAGTGTATCTTAAGCAATCTCATTTTAATGACCTCGCATTTTTTAAATACAAGTAGTATATGTCAGAAAATTGACGCTTACCAAGCTCTCAGGTCCACGGTTCTGATATCAACATTCTTCATTTCTTCAATACGCAAAAAAAATAGACCTCCAGAATTTTGTACAGAAAAAAACACCGACGTTTCCATCGATGCCAAGTAAAATAAGAGTTAATAGACATATTTTATTACCTGTGTTATTTAGTTCCTCTTTGGAATAAGATTCTGTCTTAATTCAACATACAAACTTTTAAATTTATCTGTTGTTATCTGTATAGTTTCAGAACTCTTCGATAAATAATAATCTTTTTTCATTCTAAAATCTGTACATTCTTCTATTTTTACAGAAGTCCAAAAGACTCCCCTTTCAAATTCTTCCATGGCAAACTGATTCGCAAAAGACCTGTTATTTGTAACAAGCTGTACCCTATTGTCACTTAAGAGACTAGCACCGAGTTGTTCCCCATGCCATTTCACTGAAAAGCCAACCTCAAATATTTCATCAACCTCAGTAATATCAATGATTTTTTCATATACCAAAAGCCCATCTGGTTTTTCTTTTTTTTTGGAAACCTTCTATATAATCGTATCGCCAGATTCTCGTTGGTTGTTTCACTAAAGAAATATTAAAAAATTGACCTCTATATTTCGCTATCATGTATATTTTCACTCCCTATTTGTATAAAACAAATTTTTTATAATCTTCATCAAACTCAGCCACAGGAGTCTCTAGTTCATCTAGGGAACCCCTTTGACATTCTCTCATGCCTGAAGATGTTATCTAAAAAGCATATCATTCCATCGATGTCACAATGCGTCAATACTTATTCAATAATGCCATGTTCCAATAAATAAAACTTTTCGATTTTCAAAACCTTCTCATACAATGCTTCCGTCATTTCATCTTCGGAACCTTGTTTAATAATGATTATTCCGCCTCGTTCTTCTGTAGTATATATATACCACATTCCTTCTTCCTCGTATATGCCTAATACTGAAGGAGCGTCTACTTTCTTTCCGCAAATAATTTCTCGATATGGACTTATTATATGTTCTTCATTATTCAGCTTATTCTTTAATTCCTTAAATGTCATGATTTTATACCTCCTAATATTTGATAATAATTCACTTTAACATATTTGAGTTAATATCCATCAAAAGTCGTTGTTATACTTTCTTTCTTTTTAATAGCATTCCACATTTCGGACAGCTTACTTCATAGGCTTCGTTTAATGGAATTTTTGATGTGTTGTAGAAAAAATCGTTTCCACAATGACAATTTACATTTTCGAAATCATATTTTCCATAACATCCAATATCATAATAATAACTATCCATTACGAAACCATTTCCACCAATAGCAGGGTGTAATTGATATTTACCATCGCTATTTTTAAAAGCATAGCAAAGAATACCATTGTATTCTACTACATCACAAACCTCACTTATGGTATGGTGCACGTTTTCTGGATTTGCTAATCTAAAAACAAACTTGCCAAACCTTTCTTCTTTAAACGCTGATAGAGGCATGACAGTAAAGTTAGTATTTACAGTCGGCATTAAAAAAATCCATTTTCATCTTTACATAGTTGATATTCAGACATCCAAGTTTTACTGTATAGAATTTTTATCATTTTCATAGCAACGGTCTCCTTTTTAAACAATCCCTATTTCAACTGTAGTTTCTTCTCAACTGATTTAATATCTGCAGGTATTTTCTTCCTCGTGGTCAAAAATACATTTCTATTTCTTAAATCAACTCCTATTACCACCAGTGCATTATCATATTCTCCAACAATCGTAATTATATCCACATTACGATTGTTATAATTGTTTATCATTTCAGATAAACTTACATCTGCATTTAGCCGGACGCTAGTAGACCCTTCATCTGATCGATTCTGTAAATCTTTGTAATGTATATAATCTACAACTAGACCTTCCATGTTCTTTGTTGCGTAAATCCATTTCACAGCTTCTAAATCACATGTTATTAGGTCTAAGGTATAGCATCTTGTAATATTGGTAACATTACTTATTTCTTTAATAAACGATATATTATTCCTGTGAGTCGAATGACATTGTAAAGTTTAGGAATGACTAAAAGCTGCTGAAAACGATAATTGTTTCATTCAGCAACTTTTTAATTATGAATTTTTATAAAAACTATTCTTTTAAACTATAACAGTCCGAGAATTTTTTCTAATTCTGAGATATCTGCTAGTTTTCTTTTTCGAAGAGTAATAAAAATTTGATTGTTTTGTAAATTTACACCAACTAATACAGGTTTATCTTTGTATTCAAATTGCACTGTTATTGTTTCAATATATGAAATTATTAAATATTTCTGGATTTCTTCTAAACTTACATCAGAAAGATATTCTTTGCTTGTATTACCTTCGACATCTCTTTCTGAATAGTCATTTAACGAAATAGTTTTAATTCCTAATATCTTCATTTGGGCAATATTATAAATCCACTGTACTAATTCATTTCTTGAATATGTGCTCTTATAATAATAGCCAATATGTTTAAGATTTTCATTTCTTTTAACTAATTCCATTTATTTCACCTCGTCCCATGGATAATGGATTATGATTTGATCTCCATATTTATCATACATTTTACTATCAAATTGATCGTATGATTTTATCGAGTCATTATCACACTCTTTATTAAACTTAATATACACATCGAACTTCTCATCCTTTGCACTTGCAAGTTCACCAATATGATCTCCCAAAGCCGCTTGCGTACATTTAGGAGCTGATGATCCATCTGCGACTGTTATTTCATGTGTAAGATTACCATTATCTCCTACAAACGTATGGTTATCAGATATATTCTGCTCACCTGCATGAACCTGTCTCGATTTCATATTATCTATAGGTTCTCTATTTTCACCTATAGTAATATCAGCATTTTTCAATTCGCCTTCTACACTTCCAGCATGATTGTCAATTGTAGATCTATCTACATGAACACACTCTCCGGATTGAGCTTCAGCGCCTGCGAATGAGTCTCTACTAACGTCACCTACTCTCAATGCAAGTGTTTCAGAAGCAAGTGAACCTAGTTTATCGTTATCCCCTTCAAAGTTTGATCTATTAAATGATATCTGACTATCTGGATGATCTTTATTATATGCATCAACTGTTGAATCTATTCTGTCGAAACAATCTGACCAGTCTTCCTTACTATTCAAATCTGCAACACCCGAGCTACTCTTTGAATGCGCCATGCACTCAGCTGCCATTTTATCTACTTGTTCGTCAGAATAACCCGCATCTTTATATTGATCCCTATTGGACAAAACATTAATTGCAGAATTCAGCGAGTGGTTTTCCCTAACTTCATTGAAATTAGAATTTGTTTCAGGATGAATAACATAATTGCCATCACCGTCCTTTTCATACATTTTCTTTCCATTTTCATCTTTCATCTGTTTGCCGTCTTCCCCTATTGCCGGAGTTAAGGCATACCCATTGCCACTCATACCTGTATCATGACTTAATGCAGCTCCTTCTAGAGTTTTCTTATCAATGTCGCTACTAAACGAAACTCTATCTTCACCTGCATTGTTACCTAGATTACCATTTTCAACAGCTCCTTTTATCGCATCTCCAGCTTCAAGAGACTTATCCGCCACCATTTCAACATGGTCTTCTTTATGATCAGTAAAGGCACGTCCCATCTCATTATTACGTGCAAGTTCTCCCGCCTGATCATAATATGAGCTAGTTATATCTCTTACTTTATCAGCCGTTTCAGGATTTTCGCTTTCATACCTGCCTTTTTCTACGTTATCAGTATCTTCTACATCCTCTGGATTCTCTGCGTCTGACTCGTATTTGCGATATGATTCCTGAACGTTATCTGGAAGTTCTGAAAGTTTAACTTCTTGAACGTTTGATTCATCTACTGTTGATACATCCGAAAGTGAATCATCTATCTCATCATTACCTGGAGTTTCTTCTGTAGACCTTTCCATATCAACAGCATTCTGTTCTGGTTCATTTAATCGAGAACGATTGTCGGTTTCTTTATTCGATACATCTCCTTGATGCAAGTCATTCCCCAATACCGAAGGCTCTGTCATATTCGGCTCACTGCCATTTTCCTCAACACGCTGGTCGAGTTCCTTCTGGTCATGATATTCATCCTGACTCATATCACGGATTTCTGCTTCATATGCCTCTTTAGCATCAACAGCCTGATTTACATCGTTAATACTGAAACCATTGTTTTCTACCTCATTATAAACTGGATTGCTTATAGTTTCAAACTGTTCAGAAGTTTCGTCTTCAATTCTGTCTTGATGATTCGGTACTTTCAGGTCGTGTTATTCAAGTTCTTCTTGGAACAACAAATTTTTCTTCATTGGAAGATACTTCTAAGAAACCTAAAATAGCAAAAAAAGAAACGTCCTTGTGATTTTCCATTTAATCACTTCCGTTTTTAAATCATGTCCGTTTTTGAAGTGATTTTTGGCTTATTTCCGCGGTTTCTTAACAAAATTTCCGCGAACGGAACTAATTAAAAGTCCTAAAGGGAACTGATTAACGGGAAAATTTCAACGATTTTATACGGTTTTTGAGGTGCCAAACGGAACAAATCAACGGGAAAATCACAGTCCTGATGCAAATCTGCTTAAACAGAACTTATTAAATATATATCACCAGCAATAAAAAAAGAGGTTCTACACTTAGATGTGTAGTTCCTCTTTTTACGCCTTATTGTAAATCTCGTGATCTTACTTTGATGTAAAACGAGATTTAGAATTGTTTAACGAGATTTGGAGTTGTGTGTTAACAGCTAGAAAACTAGCTCTTATAAGTGTAGTACTCTTTCTTTGATTTCTTGTGTTCTTCCTTGGTTCCAGAACTGAGTTCCAATATATCCACAAGTACGACGAGCCACATTCATTTTTTCTTGGTCACGATTGCCACAATTTGGACATTCCCAAACTAATTTGTGGTTCTCATCTTCTACAATTTTAATTTCACCTGTATATCCACATACTTGGCAATAATCCGATTTTGTATTCAATTCCGCATACATAATGTGATTATAAATATGTTTCATAATTGCCAATACTGCATCAATATTATTTTCCATATTTGGAACTTCTACATAACTAATAGCTCCACCTGGAGAAAGTTTTTGGAATTGCGATTCAAATGATAATTTCGTAAACGCATCAATTTCTTCTGTAACATGCACATGATAACTATTTGTGATGTAGTTTTTATCTGTTACATGAGGAATAATTCCAAAACGTTCTTGTAGATGTTTCGAGAATTTAAATGTAGTTGACTCCATTGGAGTTCCATATAATGAGAAATCAATATTTTCTTCAGCCTTCCATTTAGCACATGCATCATTTAAATATTGCATAACTTTTAAACCAAATGAAGTTCCTGGCTCCTCAGTATGAGGGTGTCCAGTCATATAATATACACATTCACATAATCCGGCATACCCTAATGAAATCGTAGAATATCCACCAAACAATAATTTATCGATTGGTTCGCCTTTTTTCAAACGAGCCAATGCCCCATTTTGCCATAAAATAGGAGCTACATCACTTGGTGTTCCAAGTAATCTTTCATGACGGCACATCAATGCTTTTTTACATAAAGCTAATCTTTCGTCCATGATTCGCCAGAATGCTTCTTCATTCTGTTTGCTTGAACAAGCCACATCCACTAAGTTCAATGTAACAACACCTTGGTTGAAACGACCATAGTATTTTGGTTTTCCATTTTCATCTAAATATGTAGTTAAGAATGAACGACATCCCATACATGGATAACAATGACCTTCACCATTCGCATCCACTTTCAATTCCAACATTTTCTTTTCAGAAATATAATCCGGAACCATACGCTTAGCCGTACATCTTGCAGCTAACTCAGTTAAATACCAATATTTTGAACCTTCTTCAATATTGTTTTCTTCAAGAACATAAATCAATTTAGGGAATGCTGGTGTGATCCAAATACCCTTTTCGTTTTTAACGCCCTTAATTCTTTGTTTCAACATCTCTTCAATAATGATAGCCAAATCATCACGAGTTTGTCCTTCAGGCACTTCATTCAAATACATAAATACAGTTACAAAAGGAGCTTGTCCATTTGTCGTCATCAATGTGATGACCTGATATTGAATCATCTGTACACCTTTTTCAATTTCTTTACGAACACGCATCTCTGCCATTTTTTTTACTGTATCTTCAGAAGAATCTAGATTTAATGATTCCAATTCCTCTTTTACTTCACGACGCGCTTTTTCTCTTGAAACCTGTACAAAAGGCGCTAAATGAGAAAGTGTAATACTTTGTCCTCCATATTGAGAACTTGCGACTTGCGCAATAATTTGTGTAGCCACATTACATGCAGTTGAGAAACTATGTGGTTTTTCAATCATAGTTTCAGAGATAACTGTTCCATTTTGAAGCATATCCTCCAAATTTACCAAACAACAATTGTGCATATGTTGTGCAAAATAATCTGAATCATGGAAATGAATAATTCCTTGTTCATGAGCTTCCATAACATCTTGAGGCAACAAGAAACGTTTTGTGATATCCTTTGACACTTCACCCGCCATATAATCACGCTGAACACTATTCACCAATGGGTTTTTATTTGAGTTTTCCTGTTTTACTTCTTCATTATTACGCTCAAGTAAAGACATGATTTGTTTATCGGTTGAATTTGCCTTACGAACCAATGCGCGTTCATAACGATACGTAATATAGTTGTGAGCCACCGCAAAACAACGATGCTCCATCAATTCACCCTCAACCATATCCTGAATTTCTTCAACATTTGGACTTCTCTTTAAATTTTCACATTTATCAATAACACTCTGTGTCACAGAACGAATTAATTCATCAGACATTTGATTATGTGTAGTTGCTTTATTGGCTTTTTTGATCGCATTTTCAATTTTCGATGCATCAAAAACGACTTCTTCTCCACTTCTTTTAATTACATTCATACTATTCCTCCTAAAATAGTTGAACCTTCAACTATTTTTAATGACTATCTTAAGTATACTTATATTTTTTTCTAAAACAAGACTTTACATTCCTACAAAATAATGCTTAAGCGATACATAAAGCAAACCGGTTTCTTTATTTTTTAAACTTGACTAATTTGTATAAATTTTTCATTTCCTTGACTATTTTGTGCAACCCTCCTTTACCCATAGGATAACTCCTATACAGACATCATTTATGTCAGTTTTATTTTTTTCAATATTTCATGTTAAATTCACATACACTTGATACAATAGAAGAAAGAAAAGGAGATCATATTATGGATTACAAAATCAAAGGGGATTCCGACTGCCCTATCGTTGAAATCAATTTACAGAATAATGAAACGATAAAAATCGAAAGAGGCTCAATGGCCTACATGTCGAATGTTACAATCGAAGGTAAAATGAACAGCAACAAGAAAGGTCTAGGCGGTGTATTAGGAGCCATCGGACGAAGTCTTACAAGTGGTGAAAGTATGTTTATCACAGAAGCCACTGGTACAAGTCATGATGGTTTACTGGGTATTGCACCTTCCATTCCAGGAAAAATTGTATGTTTAGAAGTCAATTCACAAAATCACTACTATTTAAACAACGGAGCTTTTCTAGCCTGCGATAATAGTGTGAGCTATGAAATGAAGACGCAAAGCGTAGGAAAAGCATTGTTTGGTGGAACAGGTGGATTCTTTGTCATGCATACATTTGGTCAAGGAGATCTTTTAATCAATGCATATGGAGATATCATGGAAATCGATGTAGACGATGCACACCCAATCACAATCGACAATGAACATGTTGTCGCATGGGATGATTCTTTAGATTATGAAATCAAGATTGCTTCTGGAACATTTGGATTTACTACTGGTGAAGGTTTAGTCAATGTATTCCACGGCAACGGAAAAGTATACATTCAATCTCGTAACCTTCATTCACTTGCCGATGCATTGACCCCATTCATTCCTCAAAGCAAAGACTAAAAAAGCGTGATTTTCACGCCTTTTTATTTACAGCCATCACCCTTACAATCAATGCAAGATCGAACGCATTTATTGCCCTTTAATTTTTTGAAGCTTTCTTCACTAATTGTATGTTCCATTCGACAAGCTTCTTCTTCTGCAAGAATCGGTTCTACACCCGCATGCAGCAATTGATTTTTAAAATAAACATGTCTTTCATACACTTGAGTTGCCTGTAGTTGGCCTTGTTCTGTAAAAAAGATATATCCCGTTTTATCTGTATAAATCAATTCTTTTTCTTTCAAGTCCTTTAAAGCATGTGAAACACTCGGCTTAGAAAAGCCTAAAGCTGCAGCTACATCAATAGCACGAACATTGTCTTGTTGAGACTTTAATACATATATTGTTTCTAAATAATCTTCCTGAGATTGTGTTAGTTGCATTTCTATCCCTCCGGTTAGCTTAAACTTACCATAAAAGTATAACAAAATTTCACATAAGATTCAAAACTTTTGCACAAAAATTAAAGTTAATATACACTTATAACGTATTAGAAAATAAAAGGAGAACAAAATATGTTTAAATGTAATAAATTATTAGGCGCATCCCTTGCAGTTGTAATGGGTGTTTCAGCTTGTGCCACAAATGTATTCGCAATCGATACATCTGTCATTGATGAAAAGTGGGGTAAGCCAACCGTTGTATATGGCGGTGGTTTAACGAATGATCAAATTCAAAGTACACGTGCTCTATTCGATATCGAAGATACAAATAACGTATATGAAACAAGTGTAGATGCCAATGATCTATATAACTACCTTGGAATTGCTGGCAGCGATACATCTAGCTTGATTTCAAGTGTTATGGTACAAAAACAAGATGCTGGAAAAGGCGTCAAAGTTAAAATCATCACAGAAGATAACATCACAAAAATCACTTCAAACCAATATGCCAATGCCGCCATCACAGCTGGTGTTAGCGATGTTGAAATTGATGTAGCTTCGGTTTCAAAAGTAACGGGTGAATCTGCATTAACTGGTGTTTATAAAGCTTTAGAAGCCAATGGCGAAACATTAGATTTAGATCGTACTCAAGTTGCCCAAGATGAACTTGAAACGACAAATGAAATTGCCGAAAATAATGCAGATAATTCAAATTTTGATTCTGGACGCTTAGATCAAGCTATGGTTGAAATCAAACAAGAACTTGCCGAAATCAAAAAAAATCAAGGAAGCGCTGCAACAGCTGAACAAGTCGAACAAGTTGTAACAGACGCTTTAAAGAAATTTAATTTAAGCGACATTATCTCTCAAGATGATATCGATAAATTAATTGCGTTTGCCAAGAAATACCAAAATACTTCAGCCATCGATTCGCAAGAAGTATTGGAACAATTAAACAAATTGTCTGGTAATTTGAAAAATCAATTATCTGGACTTATCAACAAAGCACAATCTGAAGGTTGGTTCGATAAAATCATCAACTTTATCAAAAGTCTGTTTAACTAAAACAAGGAAGTCTTAAGCGACTTCCTTTTCATTTGCCATACGATAAATTTCAAGCATATCTGTTTCATCTAATTCTTTAAATTTTCCGATTGTAAGCGTATGCTCAAAACTACACTTATATGTTAATTCGTACAATTCTTGTTCCGTACATTTACGTTTCAACAATTCTTGAATACTTGTAGGCATGCCAATCGATTTAAAAAACTCTTCCATCTTTTCAATTGTATTCAAAGCACAAGACAAAGTATCTGAATCATCCAAGCCAAACACGCGATGTCCAAGTTTGGCAAATCGCGTTGGATTTTCCATATATACATGGTTTGCCCAACTATCCCAAATTGCAGCAAGTCCTGCTCCATGTGCTACATTAAACATACCACTCAATTCATGTTCCAATTGATGGCAAGCCCAATCCCCTAAAGAACGATCTCCTGTCATATCATTATGCGATACACTGCCTGCCCACATAATTTCAGCTCGAGCCTTTTCATTTGTAGGATCTTCCAAAAGAATCTTTGCGTTTTTGATTACTGTACGAACAACACTTTCTGCCATTTGATCCACCAAATCCAAAGTATCATAAGGTGTAAAATATCTTTCAAACGTATGCATAATTATATCTGTACATCCACACATTGTTTGATACTTAGATACTGTATATGTTAATTCTGGATTTAAAACAGAAAATTTAAAATATCCATATTCACTACTCAATCCACGTTTTAAATTTCCATCCTCATTCGTAATAACACTCGAATTACTCATTTCACTGCCCGTAGCCGCAAGCGTTAATATACAGCCCATTGGTAAAGCACCCTGTACTTTTTTCTTTCTTGCATAATAATCCCAGACATCACCCTCATTATAAACACCATACGCAATGCCCTTACTTGAATCTAACACACTTCCACCACCAACAGCTAAAATGAAGTCAACACCTTCTTCTTTACAAATTTGAATGCCTTCATTTACCTTTGAAAGTAATGGATTGGCAACTACACCACCACATAAACAATACGCAATATTTTCTTCATCCAACGCCTTTTTTACTCGATCCAAAAGACCAGATTTAATAGCACTTTGTCCACCATAATGAATCAACACTTTCTTTGGACAAAATTCCTTTAAAATCTTTCCAACCCTTTTTTCTTCATCTTTACCAAAATACACTTTTGTAGGTGCATAAAACTTAAAATTTTCCATAATTACCCCTTAAATTCTTTTCATTGAAACAACTTCAATCAACAAGCTAATACCTGCCACAATGAGATAGGCAGCTAAAATATAATTGATGACTAAAGCACTTTGGAAAGGCATCACCATAAAGATAATACCCAATAATAAATTGACCCAACCTGTTAAACTTAAATAATTGGTATTGATCACTCTAAAAAAACTTAACCGAGAACCCCAAGTAATTTTTTGAATTCCATTCACCAATAAAACAAACGCAAACAAGAACGTCAAAGTACTTACTGTAATCGTGACTGGCATCGTACATAATAAACAACCTAACAAGATGTTTAAGATTCCACTAGCCAACCACATCGCATCTCTAAAGAAGAAAGTTGTCGTGATATACGAATAGATTTCACAAGCACCCCAAACAATCAATCCAATAGCTGCAATAATTTGAATCGTTGTGAATACTTTTTCTGGAAATGCAAAACATAAAATACCAATTAAAATCAAAACCACACTTAATATTATACCTATTCTTTTAATCTTTTTATACCTTTCATTCCATTGTGTTGTGAATTCATCAATATAATCATAATCCGAATCGAACCATTTCATATGTAACATCTCCTTTATGACTTCAGTATAGCACTATTTTTAGCACTTTCAACATCACAGTGCTAGACATATTACAATATCTGTCTAATATTGTAAAATCATGTCATCAATGATAAACTTTTACTTGTCGAAAAAAGGAGACTTGTATGTTAAAAAAATACTTAATTGTGTTTTTGGTATCAATGGTACCACTCATTGAACTTCGTGGAGCCATTCCTATTGCCGCTGGAATGGGATTGCCATTTGTACAATATTATATTATTGCGATTATTGGAAATATGATTCCTGTTCCATTTATCTATTTCTTTGCCAGAAAGATTCTTGTTTGGGGAGCTTGCAAACCTGTTATTGGAAACTTTTTTACTTGGTGTTTAGAAAAGGGTGAAAAAGGTGGAAAAAAACTACAAGAAACTGCCGGAAAAGGGTTATTTGTTGCCCTACTATTATTTGTAGGTATTCCATTACCTGGAACAGGTGCTTGGACTGGAACACTTGCCGCAAGTATTTTAGATATGGATTTTAAATCAAGCGTACTCGCTGTTATGCTAGGCGTCATTCTTGCAGGTATTATTATGGCTTTAGCAAGTATGGGCTTATTTGGAGCACTTGGAGCACTATTTTAAGTAGTGCTTTTTTCTTTTGTCTAAAAGAAAAAGGTTTGAAAAAATCAAACCCTACTTAAACATATTATGTCTAAAAAAGTATACGGTCGCAACCACACAGGCCAAAATAGCCACAAAGCTTGGGAACCATACAAATGGAAATGGCAACCGCACATTCATTCCGTAGAAACCGAAAATAATATTGGGGATGGCCATTACAATTGTGATTACAGTTAATTTGTTCATGACAATATTCATATTGTTAGAAATAATACTTGCGAATGTATCCATAGTTCCTGCCATTGTATTTGAATAAATATTACACATTTCAATGGCCTGATGAATTTCAATCATGACGTCCTCTAACAAATCCTCATCTTCTTCATACAATTGAATTTGTTTTCCACGCATAATTTTATTTAATGTTACTTCATCCGATTTTAATGATGTAGAAAAATAAACCAATGATTTTTCTAAACCCAACATTTCAATCAACTCATCATTTTCTACCGATTGATGTAAACGCGTCTCTGCACGACTTGATAGACGATCAATTTGGCGTAGACAAATCAAGAATCTTTGTGAAATACGCAAAGCTAAAAGTAAGAAGAACCTCGTTTTTAAACGCGTATCCATACCTTTGATTCTTCCTTGCGACATTTCTAAAATACTCCAGTTTTCATACAAACTAATTGTAACTACATATCCTTTTAAAATCACAATACCAATTGGCAATGTGGAATAAGTTGAATCAATCGAATCATCATCTTCATTTTCCGCACTTGGATAGTCAAAAATAATCAACAACTGTCTAAAATCATCGTCATAATCCATATGCGAACTTTCTTCTTCATCCAGTGAAGATTTGACAAATTCAGGTAAAACACCAATTTGTTCAATCAAATAATTTCTTTCTTCTTCTGTAGGTGCAATCGCATTGATCCAACAGCCTGGTTCTGGTTCTTGAATTTTGCGTGTTCCATCTTCAAATGTTTTATAAAACTCTAACACAATTTGTCCTCCTTATATCTTAAGCGAAGACAAATCCCATGTCTCCGAACATATATACATTTTTATTATTAAAATAACTCGGGTCTGGAGACATGTTTCCACCTACTTTCTACTAAAGAATATTGTATCATATTCATATCAAATTCTTGTGAATTTTCACAAAAAAAGACTAGCAAAAACTAGTCATAAGGTTTATATTCCACTGTTTCTTTGTCAAAATCAATAAACAATTGGAATGCATTACGATCTTTGTCTTCATCCCAGATTTCAACAAACTTAGGTGTAACTTCAATTAGAATTTCTGTATCTACATGTGAATATGCATTGTAGCTTTGCCACAAGAATTCTTTGTATTTCTTTTCAAAAATACGACCAGGTTCATCAATAACTAAACCTAAATTTTTAGCTGTACCCTCAACTTGCACACCATTAAAGCACATAGCTACTCTATCATTTTTGAATAATTGTTGTGTTTTTCTAAAGTTTTTATCTGTCTTAAAATAAATTTTATCATTGTAGAAAACACAACTTACATTTCTTACCATAGGATAATCATCTACACAGCTTGCCAAAGCCATGATTTTATAATCTCCTAATTTTTCATCCATAATTTTTTTTGCTTCTAAAAGTTCCATTTTTCTTTTAACCTTTCATTACTAATATTAAAACAACAATTGACACAATAATAAATGCACTCACAATTCCAACATCTTTTGTAAGAGTTTCATTTGTGTTCGATTGAGGAACAAATTGTGTATTTCTCAATGCGTTTACAAGTGGTTTGTAGATCAACATTGCACATGCAGCATTCAATGTACACTTAATAATATTGAATGGAACAATACCTGGAAGTAACATACCAACGACTGCACTTCTTGGCATTTGATAATAAATTGGAGTAATAATATAGTTCCATAAAGTCATACTCAATGTGCAACATACAGTTCCTAATACCAAACCTGCAATGGCTCCTTTTTTAGAATGTTTATATTTGTAGATGCAGGCAGCCACACAAGCGAATGTACAAGTAGAAATCACATTCATCAAAACATCTAATAAGTTTCCTCCACGGAATACAATTTCTAAAAATGAACACAATAGACTCATAATAAAGGATGTCATAGGACCATAGATAAATCCTGCAATCACAATAATGATATCTTTTGGATCATAGCTTAGAAAAGATACGGCTGGTACAATTGGAAATTGTATCAATAAATTTAAAACCATTGCCATCGCACTTAAGATTGCAATGGTTGTTAGTTTCTTTGTTGAACTCATAAATCATCAATCCCTTCATATATCAACTAAAAAACGTGCCTAAAGAAAATCCTCTAGGCGCGTTTAAATATACAAAAGAATATATAAAAACATCTTCTTCCATCCAGACTATACTGTCGCCACTGGAATTTCACCAGTTCCTGCAAAATGCTCGCGGGGTTTACCGCCGATAGGGAATTTCACCCAACCCTGAAGATTTAATTTATGCAAATTAAGTATACACTTGTTTTAGATAAAAAAAAAGAGCAATTTTTTTGCTCTTTATGGTTTCTTAAATCATAAGCCATGTTCTGTTCCACTTACGTGGTGACAGTCATTTATCTATAGCAATGCTATCCAGCCTTCCTTTCGTTTCATTCCAGCCGGTTCCCCTACCAAATTTGGGTTTCTCGCTTGTGGGGTTTACCCGTTCCACCCTATACGTTTCCATATAGATTCGTCTCTGTGGCACTTTTAAAGTTTGTTTACATAGTTTCCCTTAGCAAACAAAACAGCCGTCAAGTAAAAACTTGCCTAGACTTATTTATTCATCTAGCACAAACACTACAATCATCACAGATTGTGCGAGCATGGACTTTCCTCTAACTATCTAAGTAGCCAGCGACTGTCGATTTAATACCTATTCTTCACTTTGATTGAATACAGCTTTTTCCAAACGTGCAATACGTTTTAAGATATCCACTGTGTTGCTACTTCCATTCACAAAATCAGAATTTACTTTTTCATTCAAGTTTTCATTCTCACTTTGTAGTGCAAACAATTGTTGCTGCAACTCTTTAATTTTTTCTTCATAACGAGTCACTGCAGCACCTAATTCTTCTACTTTTTCATCGTATTTCTGATAGTCTTCAATGACCATATCTAGAAATTCATCTACTTCAGCAGGGGCATATCCCTTCAAGTCTACATGAAATTCTTTTTCATAAATTTCTTGCGCTGTCAAATTCATATCTGTTGCCATATATATAGTCCCCCTATATCCACTTAGATATTATGAAGGTTTTAACAGAAAAAATCAACTCTGAGTTTTGAGTTTCATTGAATGTTCACTCTTTTTCATATATAATGTTCCTGATGAGCACTATTAAATATCCGAATGGAATTTCGACCATAAATACAATGCAATCAAAGAGTTATAGTTCAAGAGGTATGCGCCTTGAGAATGATATAAATGACTCCAATAAATATTATCGGGAACTTGATAAAGCTTTGATTTATAAAAAGCCTACGCCGGTTCAAGTTGTTCATGTTGATTATCCGAAAAGGCAACGTGCAAAAATTACTGAGGCTTATTATAAAACGCCATCTACAACCGATTATAATGGTGTATATCGAGGTAAATATATTGATTTTGAAGCAAAGGAAACCAAAAACAAAACGAGTTTTCCACTCTTTATGATTCACCCTCACCAAATCAAACACCTAAAAAAAGTTGTATTTCATGGAGGTATTGGTTTTTTTATCATTCGATTCAATTACCATAATGAAACCTATCTTGTAGATTCAAAGATGCTCATAGATAAAATCGAAAATATAGATAAAAGTTCCATACCTTATACTTGGTTTCAAAATCATGGAACTCTTATTCAAGAAGGATTATATCCTAGGTTAGCGTATTTAAAAGTTGTAGATGAACTCTATTTTAAGGAGGATAAGTAAATGGCCCAACCACAAAATGAACAAAAAAAGCCAACAGCACCAAAGACAAACAGAAGAAAATTAGATATATGGAATAAACTTGCCGTAAGTATCCTATCTATATTCTTAGTTGGATGTATATCTGTATTCTTTGTACTTGTGAATATTATTAATGATCCAGATGGCATGCGTTTTTCACAAGACGGCTTAACAACATTATCCAATTCAAGATTATATGACTCTTCAGGAAATTTATTCTATGAACTCGGTGATGAAATCCGTGAAGACGTTACATATTCACAGATTCCACAATCGGTAGTGGATGCCTTCCTTTCTATCGAAGATTCACGTTTCTTTGATCACAACGGATTTGACTTGCCACGATTCTTAAAATCCGCAATGGCAAACTTAAAATCTGGTAGTTTTTCACAAGGTGGTTCAACCCTAACGATGCAGATGATTGATAATGCATTTACGAAAAACCAAGAAAAAAAGATTGAAACAGAACAAGGCTCTGTTTCAACAGTTCAAAAGTTAAAATTAAAAGTACAAGAAATCTACTTATCTTTAATTGCTGAACAAAGTATCAACAAAGAACAAATATTTGAATATTATGTAAACCGAATTTGGTTTGGTTCCGGAAACAATACGCGTGGTATTCAAAAAGCAGCACAATACTTCTTTAATAAAGACGTATCCCAATTAAACTTAGGTGAAGCTGCATTCTTAGCTGGTTGTATCAATGCGCCAGACACATATAACCCATTAAACAATTTAAACGAAGCCAATACGACAACAGATCACTTGAAAGCAGCTCAAAATCGACGTAATGTGACTTTGGAATTAATGATGCAACATGGATATATTACAGAAGAAGAATATAATCTTGCTTCAAATCAAGACATATCTTTCTCTTTACAATATATTGAAAGAACAAGTGATGATCCAAACCAAGCTTATATTACCCAAACACTTAGTGAAGTTATGGAATTGACCGGACAAGATCCTGCCATTATTCCAATGGATATCTATACCGCATTAAATCAAGATGCTCAAAAACAAGCCGATGAAATCTGTAATGGTAATATCGTACAATATCCAGATGAAGCATTCGATGTAGGTTTCTCAATGATTGAAAATGATACAGGAGAAATCATTGCGGTAGGACCTGGACGCCGTTACCACTCTGACTCTGTTAAAATTGATAACTCAACAGATTCTAAACAACCTGGTTCAACAATGAAACCATTGCTTGCCTATTCAAGTACATTTGATATTCTTGGCTGGTCTACAGTTCACCAGGTAAACGATAAGAAAAAGGATTATTGGAAGAATGGTTCTTATGCACCAGTAAACTCAGATGGTAAATACAATGGTAAAATGAGTTTGCAAGACGCATTAGGCGTATCAAAAAATACAACAGCCGCGCAAGCTATGATTGATTTAGTAACAGCCAAAGGCTATGATTACTGGATCGATTTCTGTAAGAAGCTTGGTTACGATGAAGACGTAGCTAATGCATTTAATGAACAATATGCGATTGGTGGTTCTGGAATGTATGCGAGCACTGTCCAACAAGCAAGTGCCTACTCTATGCTTGCCAATGGTGGTAAACGTGTAGATGCCCATAGAATTCGTAAAGTTATTCGTAGATCTGATAAAAAAGAATTTGAAACAAAAGCTCAAACACATGAATTAATTAGTGAACAAGCCGCTTGGATGATGTCGCAATTGCTTGAAAAAGTTGTTAGTGGTGGCTACAACAACTACAACAACATCTTAATGAGTAATTATACAGTTTATGGTAAATCAGGAACTTCCGATTGGCAAAATGAAGGTGCTCAATATGGTATTCCTGCTGGTACCGCAAAAGATGAATGGTCTTTAGGTTATACAAACAAATATACGATTGCTTGCTGGAGTGGATATACAACAGAATATATTCAACAAGGCTACTACATTACAATCTATGATTTAAATGTTGCGACTGCATTCCATATTTCTCACTATATGTTAGATTACATGCAAAAATATGCGACATATTCAGCTATTGAAAGACCAAGTGGTATTTCCGATTATAAGAACGGATATATCAAAGATGAATTCAAATCAAAAGGTGATACAGCTTCTGAAAGCACAGACGCACAAGAAGCATGTGTTGCCGATGGTGGTGAATGGGATGAAGAAGCTGGAACTTGTAAGAAAGCTGACGATGAAGAAAAAGAAGCTTGTGTTGCCGATGGTGGTACTTGGGATGGAACTACTTGTAAAAAAGAAGATACAGAAACCAACGATGCAGAAACAACATGTGTAAATAATGGTGGTACTTGGGATGGAAGTGCTTGTACATATCCAACTACACCAGATCCTGAACCAACACCAGATCCTGAACCAACACCAACACCAGATCCTGAAAATCCAACAGGATATGTCTGGTATGATCGAAGAAATTTATATAACATATTTGATAGACTTTAGTAAAAGTGCTCAGTTGAGCACTTTTTTTGTATACAAAAAAACAGGGATAATCATTTCCCTGTTTCAAGTATCGTATTCGCAATTTGAAGTTGTTGATCACTTGGCGTTGGTATTCCTTCTAAAGGATATTCTAAACCTAATTCTTTCCATTTGTAAGCCCCTAACGTATGGTATGGAAGGACTTCCACTCTTTCTACATTTTTTAATTGAGCAACAAATTGATGCAATCTTTTTAAATATACTTCATCCGTATTAATAGTTGGTACTAATACATGACGAATCCATACAGGTTTTTGAATGTCTGATAAATATTTAGCCAATTCTAAAATATTTTGATTGGTATGCCCAGTTAATTCTTTATGTGCCTTTTCATCAATATGTTTAATATCTAATAGAACTAGATCTGTAACTTGCATAAGTTGTTTAAATTTAGAAAAAAATGGTTCTTCAAACGTAAAGGGTTGTCCACAAGTATCTAAAGTTGTATGGACTCCTTCTTTTTTTGCCTGTGTAAAAAGCTCAATCAAAAAATCAATTTGTAGAAGTGGTTCTCCACCACTGACAGTAATACCGCCATTCTCTTTCCAGTAAGGACGATATCGCAAAGCTTTCTTTAAAACGGTTTCTACATTTTGATCGGGTTCTTTTACTTTCCAAGTATCCGCATTGTGACAAAACTTACAACGCATATGGCACCCTTGCATAAAAATGACATATCTTACGCCTGGCCCATCTACAAGGCCAAATGTTTCAATTGAATGAATAGCTCCTAACATCCTGTCCTCCTAACTAGAAAGAGCCTTATTAAAGGCTCTTATGACATGTACGACTAATAACATCTAATTGTTGTTCACGAGTTAAATCAATAAATTTAACAGCATAACCAGAAACACGAATAGTAAAGTTAGCATATTCCTCTTTTTCTGGATGTTCCATCGCATCTTTTAATTTTTCTACACCAAATACGTTCACATTTAAGTGGTGAGCACCCTGATCAAAGTATCCATCTAATACATTGACTAAGTTATTCACTCTTTCCTCTTCACTATGACCCAACGCATCCGGATTGATTGTTTGCGTATTACTAATTCCGTCTAATGCATATTCATAAGGAAGTTTTGCGACAGAATTTAATGAAGCAAGCAATCCATTTTGTTCTGCACCATAAGCAGGGTTAGCACCTGGTGATAATGGCTCCCCAGCTTTTCTTCCATCAGGCAAAGCACCAGTAGCTTTACCATATACAACATTTGAAGTAATTGTAAGAATTGAAGTTGTTGGTTCACTATCACGATATGTGTGGTGCTTTTCAATCTTACGCATAAATGTCTTTAATAACCATACGGCAATTTCATCCGCACGATCATCATCATTTCCGTAGCGAGGGAAATCCCCTTCAATTTCATAATCAACAACCAATCCATCTTCATCACGAATTGTCTTAACCTTTGCGTATTTAATAGCACTCAATGAATCCACTACATGTGAGAATCCGGCAATACCTGTTGCGAAAGTTCTACGAACATCTGTATCAATTAAAGCCATTTGACTTGCTTCATAATAATATTTATCATGCATATACTGAATTAAGTTCAAAATATTTACATATAAACCTGATAACCAATCCATCATGATATCGTACTTATGCATAACTTCATCATAATCCAAATATTCACTTGTGATTGGTTTATATTCTGGACCCACTTGAACTTTTGTCTTTTCATCTACACCACCATTGATCGCATATAATAAACATTTAGCTAAGTTTGCACGAGCCCCAAAGAACTGCATTTCTTTACCTGTTTGAGTGGCACTTACACAACAACAAACCGCATAATCATCACCCCATACAGGACGCATCACATCATCGTTTTCATATTGAACACTACTTGTATCAATACTTACTTTTGAAGCATATTTCTTGAATGGTTCTGGTAAATTTGAAGAATATAGTACAGTCAAGTTTGGTTCTGGACTAGGTCCCATGTTTTCAAGTGTATGCAAGAAACGGAAACATGTTTTAGTAACCATGCTTCTTCCATCCATGCCTAAACCACCAATATCTAGCGTTGCCCAAACTGGATCGCCCGAAAATAATTGGTTGTAGCTTGGAATTCTGGCAAATTTAACCATTCTAAATTTCATAGTTATATGGTCAACGATTTCTTGGATTTCACTTTCTGTAAAGACACCATTTTCTAAATCTCTTTCAAAATAAATGTCTAAGAAAGTCGAAATACGACCAACAGACATAGCTGCACCATTTTGTGTTTTAATAGCTGCTAAATATCCAAAATATAGCCATTGTACAGCTTCTAAAGAGTTCTTAGCAGGTTGAGAAATATCATATCCATAGCTTGCTGCCATGATTTTCATTTCTTTTAACGCCTTGATTTGTTCCGCCAATTCTTCACGCTGACGAATCACATCATCGCTCATTGTTCCATCGCCACAATATGCGAAATCTTTTTGTTTCTGTTCAATTAAATAATCAATACCATAAAGTGCAACACGACGATAATCACCAACGATACGCCCACGACCATATGTATCTGGTAAACCAGTCACAATCTTATTACGACGTGCTAAACGCATTTCTGGTGTGTATGCACTAAATACAGCATCATTGTGAGTTTTATGATATTTTGTGAATATTTCATGTAATTTTTCACTTGGCTTATACCCATAAGTTTCGCATGCCTCTTCACTCATACGAATACCGCCATAAGGCATAAATGCACGTTTTAATGGTTTATCTGTTTGTAAACCAACAACCTTCTCTAAATCTTTATCTAAATATCCAGGGCCATAAGCTGTAAGACTTGAAACCACTTCTGTTTCCATATCCAATACGCCACCTTTGGCACGCTCTTCTTTTTGTAGTTTTTGAAGTTTTTCCCACAAAGTATTTGTCGATTCTGTTGGACCTTCTAAAAAGCTTTCATCCCCATTATAAGGTTTGTAGTTGTTTTGAATAAAATCACGAACATCTACTTCGTCTTGCCATTTACTGCCTTTAAATCCTTGCCATTGTTCTTTCATGATTGCCTCCTTCAAATGACAGTTAGTTTTAACTAACAATTGATTAAAGTTTACTATGATTTCTTCGAGTAGTCAATTAAAAAGACCCACCGAAAAGACAAAGTAAACTTGCCCAGACGGTCGGCCTATAACATCATACTTCATGTGGTAACTCCACTTCCGTCAGTCATATGATATTCAAATCATAACAAAGAACTATCAATTACGCAAGCGTTTTCATCATGGACATGAATTTAGCTTTGCGCTTCTCCTATATTTGTCATTTTAAACCCCTCTCCATGCACTTCATGCGATTCGACAACCACAAAGAAAGATTCTGGATCCGCTTCTTGTACAGCCTTTCGAACTTGATACATTTCTTTACTATTACAAGCACACATTACCACTTGCATATCATCTTGTTTATATCCACCTTGTGCATTTAAAATCGTACTTCCCCTTTGACTTGTTTCATCAATCACCTGACAAATTCTTTTTCCCTGTTTTGTAACAATAAAAGCAACTTTACCTGAGTTCATACCATAAATCATTTTATCGACTACAACCGCAAATAATAAATTTACAATCATTCCATAAATCATTCCATCTACATCTTTAAATAGAATACCACCCACTAAAATAATGCCCACATCCGACAAAAAGGCAATATTTCCTAAAGATAAATGAGGTTTCAATGCCTTTACAGCCATGATGATAAAATCAGATCCTCCTGTAGATGAATTTCTTGTATAGATTATCGCATAGCCAATTCCACCAAAAACTCCCGTACATAGGGCAGCTAATAATCGATCTCCTTGATAGACTGGAAATAATGGAGCCACATAGTCAATAATCAATGAAGATATAATCATACAGCGAATGGAACTGATAAAAAACTTCTTTCCTAATAATTTGTAACAAAGTATCGCAACAGGTATATTCAATAGAATGGTTGAAAAACCAATAGGAATATGAAAGAGTCGATAAAAGATAATTGAAATTCCCGAAAATCCTGTCATAGGAAACTTAGCTTGTACGGCAAAATTATAAATTCCAATCGCAACAAAGATACTGCCAACTAATTCCCACATCATTTGTACCAATAATTCTTTTGTCTTATTCATAAATACCCCCAAAAAAAGAAGCGCCTAAGACCAAATCTTACAGTGAAATCACTGCACCTACGATTTGATCCTAGACGCTTTAACCACTCATCCGGTGAAGAGTGAACGTTATTTTTAATGCACCAATCTATTGTATGGAACATGATCATTTAAGTCAAGAAGAATCAGCTAATTCGCCATTTGTGGTATGTTCAATCTATACTAGAAATAGTAAGATTTTAGATGAAAGGAGGCTAATTATGGACACTAAAAAGATAGGAGCCTTTATCGCAATGAATCGCAAGAAAAAAGGATATACACAAGAGCAGTTAGCTGAAAAATTAGGCGTGACAAATAAAACCATTTCACGATGGGAAAATGGAGTTTCCCATAGTTAAAGATACCACACCAAATATGATGAACCCACGCTTATACACTACCAGCTATAATAAACCGCAAGGACAGCAATTTGATGATACTGCTGTCCTTTCTTTTATAAAATTGCAGTACACATAAAAAAGCTGTAAAATGATAAATATATTTGTCCTTGTAACAATTCTCGGACATTTGCCTGTTATACTATCTGCAAAAAGAAAAGGAAGTGATAATATGAAGCATATTTTAATTGTCGAAGATGATAATCTTTTGAATAAAACGCTTACTTATAATTTGGAATTGGACGGTTACACAATAACTTCTGTTCTGAATGCAAGGACAGCCGCTGAATCATTAAAAACAAACATTTTTGATTTGGTATTGCTGGATATAAATTTACCAGACGGAAATGGTTATGACCTATGCCGTCTTATCAAGCCAGAGCATCCTGATACAGTAGTTATATTTCTAACTGCCAACGATCAGGAAAGCAATCAGATACGGGGATATGAAGCTGGTGCAGTGGATTATATCACGAAACCTTTTTCGATTAGTGCTTTGCAGCGAAAAATCAAAGCCATGTTCGCTATGTTGGAGCATCACAAACCAGCTAAGGATATTTACGAGGATGGTAGCTTGTTTCTGGATTTTTCGGAACAATTTGCAAGTTTGAACGGGAAACCATTAGCACTTTCTGCGATGGAATATAAAATGTTGAACCTATTTCTTAAAAATCCGAAGCAGGTACTTACTCGCCAACAATTTTTAGAAAAACTGTGGGATGTTGATGAAAAATATGTAGATGAACATACCCTTACTACTTCTATCAGCCGTATTCGCAGTAAGATTGAAGCGGATGGCGACACATATATCAAAACGGTTTATGGTATGGGGTATCAATGGACAGGAGGCGAAAAGAAATGAATCTGAATAACCTTTCTGCTAAGAAAATTTGTAGACTGGTTAGTGCTGGCATGGTTTTCTCTATGCTGGTAATTACCGGTATTTTCGGCGGTATAATGCAGGATATACGAATTTTTATAGTGGGTGGAACATTGACACTCTGTGCGTTTTTCTGGATTTGGCTATTGGTGCTGATTTTTGGAAAACGCCTTTCTCATTTTACTTCTAATTTGTGCCGGACGCTGGACAACATGATTGATGGAAACGAGGAATTACAAAAGTCAAATGATAGTGAAACTCTTTTTGCCCGTATCAACCACCGCTTAATTCGGTTGTATGAGATTATGCAGAAAAACCGGCACAAGGTAGACATGGAACGACAGGAGCTTCAAATGCTGATTTCTGATATTTCACATCAAGTTAAAACGCCTGTCAGCAATTTGCAAATGGTAACGGACACACTTTTAACAAAGCCTGTTTCAGAAGAAGAACGGATGGACTTTTTACAAGGCATACGTAGTCAGACTGATAAACTGGATTTTCTGTTCCAAGCACTGGTTAAAACGTCCCGGTTGGAAACCGGAGCAATACGATTAGAAAAGAAAGACAGCAGCTTATTCCATACGCTTGCACAAGCCATGAGCAGTATTGTATATGCCGCAGAGAAAAAAGAAATTGCTGTATCCGTGGATTGCCCGGAAAATTTGATAATCTCCCATGATAGCAAGTGGACAAGCGAAGCCCTTTTCAATCTGCTGGACAATGCAGTAAAATACACTCCGTCAGGTGGAAAGATTTCTGTATCAGTGGTTCAGTGGGAAATGTACGTAGAGGTCAAAGTGACCGACACCGGCAAGGGCATTTCAGAAAGCAATCAGGCTGCCATCTTCCGGCGCTTCTATCGTGAGGAAGAAGTACACGATCAACAGGGTGTAGGAATAGGTTTGTATTTGGCTCGTGAGATTGTAACAAGGCAAGGGGGCTATATCAAGGTTGTTTCAGAGCTGAGGCAAGGCTCAGAATTTTCTATTATGCTTCCTGTAAGGTAAGATATAACCACTTTTTTTGAAATGTCCGAGCGTTGTAACATTTCACCCTGATTTTCGATAAAAATTTTTTCTATCTCGGACATTTGTGTAACATTTGTGGTTTACAATGGCTTTATCAACAGATAGAAAGCCTTGAAAGGAGCATTTGAATATGAGCATTTTACAAACAATCGACTTAAAGAAGTATTACGGCACAGAACCAAATATTACTCGTGCCCTTAATGGTGTAAATTTTACTGTGGAACAGGGAGAATTTGTTGCCGTAGTTGGAACTTCCGGCAGCGGTAAGTCTACATTGCTTCACATGATGGGAGGACTTGATACCCCCACTTCCGGCAGCGTGATTGTACGGGGAGAAGAACTCGCAAAAAAGAATGATGATGAATTGACAATTTTCCGCCGTCGTAACATCGGATTTATCTTCCAAAATTATAATCTGGTTCCGATTTTGAATGTATATGAAAATATCGTCCTGCCTGTGGAACTGGATGGCGATACAGTAGACCAGAAATTTATGGACGAAGTTGTGTATATGTTGGCTTTAGAAGATAAACTGGAAAATATGCCGAACAATCTTTCAGGCGGTCAACAGCAACGTGTAGCGATTGCACGAGCTTTAATTACGAAGCCTGCGATTATCCTTGCTGATGAACCGACCGGAAATCTTGATAGCAAGACCAGTGCAGATGTGTTAGGGCTTTTGAAGCATACCAGCGGAGAATTTAATCAGACCATTGTAATGATTACTCACAACAACGAGATCGCTCAACTCGCAGACCGCATTGTACGGATTGAAGATGGTAAAATTGTTGGCTAAAGGAGGTGGGAATTATGAATTATCCTTTTGAAAATGATACCAGTGCAGTAATTAAAAAATTAGCACGAAAAAGTGTGCGTTTTGATAAGAAGAAAAACTTATTTTGCCTTTCGGCAATTATTGTAGCCGTTGCTATGATAATGATGTCGTTGCTCACAGTGCAAAATATCATTTATCAAAATCAGAAAGAAATCGAAGGATTACATCAAGGGATTTTCTTTGACATTACGCAGGACAGTAAAGAAAAGTTGTTAGCAAACGAAGAAGTAAAAAGTGTAGGACTTTCCTGTAATATCAAAACAGTGAAAGAAAATTCTAAAGAACTGTCTCTGATTTATTATGATGATGACATGCTTAGTTTGATTCCTGCCTTTGACGGAAAATATCCAGAGAAAGCAAGTGAAATTGCTGTTACAGATGCCTTTTTTGCCAGTGAAAATAAGTCTCCGGAAATCAACGCCATAGTTCAGTTGAATCTGGATGGTACTTTGAAGAATTATACTATTGTTGGTATTTATCATGATAAAACTTCTACCGCTTATCCTGTTTTTGTTTCACTTGAAAAATGCCGGGAATTACGTGGAAATAACCTGCTTAATGGATATGTTTGGCTTGAAAATGCAGATACCCTTACAAAAGACGAAGCAACAGAAATATTATCTCAAATTTCAGAGGAGACTGGACTGAATAATTGGACAGTCAGCAGTTACTATGATTATGTAAATACAACTTTGTCCTTCAGTAATTATGCGGTATATGGTGTAGTTGCTGCCATTTTGTTTTTAGCTGCCGCACTTGTAATTTACAGCATTTTCTATATTTCGGTTGGACAAAAAGTTGCTGAGTTCGGACAGCTTCGGACAATAGGGGCAAGTAAAAAGCAAATTTATAAAATAGTTCTTAAACAGGGTTATATGCTTGCAGTTCCGGGGATTTTAATTGGTAGTATCATGGGAACGATCATCAGCTATTGTCTGCAATCAAAAGGCTGGTCAGTATTTGCATTTATTGTTTCTCTATGTGGCGCATGCCTTTTTGGAATACTGCTTGTTTATATTAGTGCTCGTAAACCAGCAAAAATTGCAGCGAATACTTCTCCAATTTCCGCCCTGAAAAATCCAGTGGGAATTGTAAATTACCGCACTCACAAAAGACATCGTATTACGCCTGTATATTTAGCGAAAATCAGCTTTTCCAGAAACAGAAAAAAATCTCTATTGACCATTTTATCATTGGGACTGTGCGGAGTTATATTTTTCCTTGCAGCAAGTTATCAGAGTTCTTTTAATGCCGAGAGTATGGCTCGTTATTGGGATATGAAGTACGGAGATTTCAAAATCAGCATTGATTTAGAAAACGAAAGTGAAAATTTGGATGCTCTCTTGCAGAAAGAATATTTTTCTGATTATGTAAAGCGTGTTGGAGATATAGAGGGAGTTAGCAATATATTTACTTATGCTACCGTACCAGTTGATTTCTCAACAGACAATGATATTTCAGATAGCACCTTGATGCTCGGCTATAATGAAAAGGATTTGGCGTCGCTAAATGTAGCGGTTTTGTCTGGAAATATTACTGATGATACAGAATTAGTTGTAAGTGATCCCGAACGTATTTATGATGTTTACCATTGGAAACCTCAAATTGGGGATACTGTGACCTTTAATTTCAAAAATCATAGTGGTAAAACAATAACAAAAGCATTCAAAATTGGTGCAATCACTTCCAGCAATGATGGAATGGGTGGCTATATTTTCAGAATGCCGGAAAATATGCTCAAAGAACTTGCAGGTTATGACTGTACATACGCAATCGAAATACAAGCAGAAGCTGAATATCAGGAGATAATCGAGCAAGAACTCAAATTACTCGTTTCTGACAATAGGGATGTTCGCTTACAAACCCTTCAAGATTTTATTGTAGAACACCAATCAGACAATCGTGCAGGTTTTACATTAGCTTATGCGATTGCAGCCATCTTGTGGATATTTGCGGTCATCAATCAAATCAATCTTACTGTGACAAATCTTTTATCACAGAAACAGGAAATGGGCACACTAAAATCTATTGGTATGACAAATAAGCAGTTGAAGCAAGCATTTATGATGGAAGGTCTTTTTACTACTTTGATTGCATTGCTTATAACTGCTGTTGTTGGAATCCCCGGCGGATATGCAATCGGTATATTTTTGAAAAATGCAGGCATGTCTACGGGATTTGTATTTCCGGTTGTTGCTTTTACTCTTTTTGCTGTTGCTATGTTTATGCTTGAAAGTTTGATGACAATATTGCTTATTCATTCATGGAAGAAGCAATCTGTTATTGCAATAATGCGAAATTGACGATAGAAAG
>ERZ773195.97-NODE-97-length-88139-cov-9.504473_pt1 | contig 88139 bp, 91 predicted proteins | sample MGYA00580530_ERZ773195 | MGnify/ENA primary metagenome ERZ773195 (study PRJEB29015, sample SAMEA2737751) | human gut metagenome | biome: human gut; feature: human-associated habitat; material: faeces | place: China | collected 2012 ...
CGGCAAAGCCGCCAACGGCTGCGCAATATTTCAAGTTTTTCATACCGATGGATTGGCGAAAAATATCCGGCAGCCGCCGAAGATGATTGATTCAGAGTTTCCCTAACAAATCGCTTTCCGAAGTGTACGGATGGCATTCTTCTCCAGCCGGGAGACCTGCGCCTGCGAGATGCCGACCTCGGAGGCGACCTCCATCTGGGTCCGGCCGTCGAAAAAGCGCAGGGCCAGGATGCGTTTTTCCCGCTCGCCGAGCGTGGAGATGGCCTCGCGCAGCGCGATGCGCTCGACCCACTGCTCATCGGTATTTTTCGTGTCGCGCACCTGATCCATGACGGTCAGCGGGTCGCCGCCATCCGTGTAGACCGGCTCATAGAGCGAGACGGGCACGGAAATGGCGTCCATAGCCGTATTCACGGTCTCAAGCGGCAGCTCCAGCCGCTGTGCCACCTCCTCGAGCGTCGGCTCGCGCGACTGCTCGGCCTGCATGGCCTCGCGGCACTGCAGCACGCGGTAGGCCGTGTCACGCATGGAGCGGCTGACGCGGATGGCGCTGTTGTCGCGCAGATAGCGGCGGATCTCGCCCGCGATCATCGGCACGCCGTAGGTGCTGAAGCGGACGTTGAGGTTCACATCAAAATTGGCGATGGCCTTCAGAAGGCCGACGCAGCCGACCTGAAACAGGTCGTCCGGGTTCTCCCCGCGGCCGAGAAAGCGCTGGATGACCGACAGCACGAGGCGAAGATTTCCCTCGATGAGGCGCTCGCGCGCCGCCTGATCTCCCGCCTGGCTGCGCCGCAGCAGCTCCACCATTTCGTCGTTTTTCAGCGTTTTCAGATGCGCCGTGTTCACGCCGCAGATCTCCACCTTGCCCTGCATGGCTCCGTATCCTCCGGTCGTTTTACTGTTCCCATCAAACGGGAATAGTCACAGTATTTCCCGACAAGCGGATTTGATACCAGCAGGCAAAAAAACGGAGAGCTCAGTCCTGCAGCTGAGCTCCCTCAGAATGTTAAAAAAGCCTCGCAGAGTTTGCGCTCGCAAGCGCAAACAGTGGAAATCATTTTCTCCGGCGGCATGTACGTCGAAGAAAATACCGCTCGGCTCGCAAACGTGCGAAGGGTGCGCCCTTCGTGCGCTGCCGCGAGCCGCAGACCTTTCAAACGAGAGCCCAGTGAAACGGGTCTCGTTTGAGAGCTTGTCAAAAATCCTTTTTTGACAAGCTCAAGGGCAGGGTCGTTTGACCCTGTCCGTCGTTTTTTTATTTCCCGCATTTGCCGCAGCTGCAGCAGGCCGCGCCGTTTTCCGCCGTGCGGCAGCGGCGCTTGCGATACTCCGTCGGCACCTCGCCGTAGACCTCGCGGAATGCCTCGGTGAAGCGGCTCTGGCTCTCATAGCCGACGGCCTTGGCAATGGACGCAATGTCGTCCTGCGTCTGCGTCAGGCGCGCAGCGGCCGCCTCCATGCGGTGCTGCTTCATATGCTGCGCGATGGACGAGCCGTAAACGCGCTTGAAGGCGCTTTTCAGCGTCGTTGTATTCATCAGGAACTCGCGCGACAGCGCCTCGATCGTGATGCGCTCGGAAAGATGCTCCGTGAGATAGGTGTGCACGCGGCGGATGATCTCCTCCTGTGAGGCCTGGAAGTCCACGGTCTTCTCCGGGCAGGCGATCTCCATGACGCGCTCGACGATCTCGTGCAGCAGACGGCTCTCCTCCGTGTCTGCCGCGCGGTAATAGACCTCCTTGCCGTCGCGGCGGCTGACGAGCAGGCCGCTCTCCGTCAGGGAACGCAGATGGTGCGACACGGCCGGGCTGGACATCTCCAGCATGGCGGCCAGATTGATGACGCATGCCTCCTGATGGCTGAGCAGCCAGAAAATGCGCACGCGCGTCGGGTCGCTGAGCTGCTTGAATACCTCGGCAGCAGCCGCAAAATGCGCCACCTGCATGACCTCCTGATGCAGGCTTGCCGCCTGAGACGACGTGCCGTGGTCGTGGGGAAGCTGAAATTCTGCCATAGTCTCTCTCCGTTCTCCGTTTTGGAAATTCCGTTCGCCCGTTCCGAAACAAGACGGCCGAACCGCTTGCATTTTGGGTCCGCATCCAGTATACTACAGTCACAACGATTAAGCAAGCATTGAATCGTTCCAATATTCATTCCTTCCGGAGCGCCGCTGGCGCGCAAGGAAAATTTTCAGGAGGTTTTTATCATGAAGAAGACGTATCAGATCGAAGTTGACTGCGCAAACTGCGCGAACCTGATGGAGCAGGCCACAAAGAAGACCGATGGCGTCGCCGACGCGACCGTGAATTTCATGACCCAGAAGATGATCGTAGAGTTCGCCGAGGGCGCTGATCCCAAGGACGTCATGAAGCGTGTTCTCAAGGCCTGCAAAAAGGTCGAGCCGGACTGCGAGATCGAGCTTTGACCCTCCCGGCGGCGCATCGCAAGATACGCTGCCTTTTCCTTTGGGGTGACCTCTAAATCGATCTGCGGCGGTGGATGACGGAGCTTTTTCGCCAATCCATCGGTTTGGAAGGTTTGTGGTACACAAAGTACAACTGCACCTTCCAAGCCTCGCCTTGACAAAAAATCTCTCGCCGTCCACTCTTGCAGATTGATTTCGAGTTCCCCTTCCCTTTTGAAAAATAGAAAATCAGAAAGAGAGGTAAACCGAGCATGAACAAAAAGCAGAAAAAAATGCTCATCCGCATCGCGATCACGGCAGTCATGCTCATCGCGCTTGCATTCCTCCCCCTGACCGGCATCTGGCGGCTCCTGGCCTATGTGGCCGCCTACCTCGTCATCGGCTACGATATCCTCCGCAAGGCAGGCATCGGCATCATCCACGGCCGCGCCTTCGACGAGTGCTTCCTGATGGCTATCGCCACGCTCGGCGCGTTCTTCCTCGCCGTTTGGACGAAGAGCGGCGACTACGTCGAGGGTATCTCCGTTATGCTGTTCTACCAGATCGGCGAGCTGTTCCAGAGCTACGCCGTCGGCAAGAGCCGCCGCAACATCAGTGCGCTGATGGACATCCGTCCCGATTACGCCAACATCGAAAAGGACGGCAAGCTCGAGCAGGTCGACCCTGATGAGGTCACCGTCGGCAGCATCATCGTCGTGCAGCCCGGCGAAAAGGTCCCGCTGGACGGCGTCGTCGTCAGCGGCAATTCCACCCTGAACACCAGCGCCCTGACGGGCGAGAGCCTCCCCCGCGATGTTGCCGAGGGCGACGAGATCATCAGCGGCTGCATCAACATGAGCGGCGTTCTGAAAATTCGTACCACGAAGGCCTTCGGCGAATCCACGGTCTCGAAAACTCTCGACCTTGTGGAGAACGCCAGCTCCCGCAAGTCCCGCTCCGAGGCGTTCATTTCCCGCTTTGCACGCATTTACACGCCTGCCGTATGCATCGGCGCGGTGCTGCTGGGCGTTGCCGTGCCGCTGCTGCGCATGGCCTTCGGCGCAGACGCGCAGTGGGTCGACTGGGTCTACCGCGCGCTGACGTTCCTCGTCGTGAGCTGCCCGTGCGCCCTTGTCATCAGCATTCCCCTGAGCTTCTTCGCCGGCATCGGCGGCGCAAGCAAGGAGGGCATTCTCATCAAGGGCTCGAACTATCTGGAAGCCCTTGCCGCGACGAAGGTCGTCGTGTTCGACAAGACCGGCACTCTGACGCAGGGCGTGTTTGAGGTCACGGCCGTCCATCACAACGAGCTGGACGCCGATAAGGTGCTGGAATATGCCGCACTGGCCGAATGCGCCTCCTCTCACCCCATCAGCAAGAGCCTGCAGAAGGCCTACGGCAAGGCCATTGACCGCAGCCGCGTTACAGGTATCGAAGAGATCAGCGGCCACGGCATCACGGCGACCGTTGACGGCCACAGCGTCGCTGCAGGCAACGCCAAGCTCATGCAGAAGCTCGGCATCGAATACCACGACTGCCACTGCGTCGGCACGATCATCCACATGGCCATCGACGGCGTCTACGCCGGGCACATCGTCATCTCCGATATCATCAAGCCGCACTCCGCCGAGGCCATTGCCCGCCTCAAGAAGTCCGGCGTCTCCAAGACCGTCATGCTCACGGGCGACGCGCGCCGCGTAGCCGAGCAGGTCGCAGGCGAGCTGGGCGTCGACGAGGTCCGCAGCGAGCTTCTGCCGGGCGACAAGGTCGCCGAGGTCGAAAAGCTGCTGGCAGAAAAGGCCCCGAAGGACAATCTCGCCTTTGTCGGCGACGGCATCAACGACGCGCCCGTCCTGACCCGCGCGGACATCGGCATCGCCATGGGTGCCATGGGCAGCGACGCCGCCATCGAAGCCGCGGACGTTGTGCTGATGGACGACGATCCCCTGCAGATTGCCAAGGCCATCCGCATCTCGCGCAAGTGCATCGGCATCGTGCGGCAGAACATCGTGTTCTCCCTCATCGTGAAATTTGCCTGCCTTGCCCTGACGGCCGCCGGTATCACGAACATGTGGGCCGCCATCTTCGCCGACGTCGGCGTGATGATCCTCGCCGTGCTCAACGCCATCCGCGCTCTGCGCGTCCACAATCTCTGAGTTGGAATGATCCCGAAAAAATTCCGGGCCTGCTGCTTTTTTGGCAGCAGGTCCGGATGCTTTTTACCGGTTATTTTAAGGCAGCGCCGTCGTGGAACGCGCGGCCGACGACCGCGCCGAGGCGGACATAGGTCTTGTTGAACGAATCATAGGTGATGGGCGCGACCTTATCCACGTCGACCTTGCCCTCCGGCGTGAGATAGGCCTCGTCCACGCTGACGTTCACGATCTCGCCGACGAGGCGGCAGCTCTCCGGGTCATAGCTCACAACGCGGCAGGAAACGGCGATGGGCAGCTCATCGATGCAGGGCGCGTCGACGAATTCGGACTTTGTGGCATGGAAGCCGGCGCGGGCGAACTTGTCCGGCACCTGGTTGCCGGACACCAGCCCGACATAGTCGCAGGCGACGACCTGCTCCGCCGTGCCCATGCTGACGGTAAACGCGCCGCGGGCCAGCAGGTCCTTCACCGTGCGGTGCGACGGGCTGACGCAGAACGAAAGCTCCTGATCGTCGCTGATGCCGCCCCAGGCGGCGTTCATGGCGCAGGGCGTGCCGTCCTCGCCATAGGCAGCCAGAATGAACACCGGCTGCGGATAAATGCTTGCATGTGCGCCAAAATTCTTTCTCATAAAGAAAAGCACTCCTTCTAAATATCAAAATTCGCAAAGCAGGCAGAAGCTGCTCCGGCGGCAGGTCAGCAGGCCGTCCCGCTGCATTTTGGACAGCTCATTGGACAGTGCGCTGCGTTCCACATTCAGATAATCGGCAAGCTGCTGGCGGTCGAACGGGATCGTAAAGCTGCGGCTCCCCGCCCGCTGCGCCTGCTCGCCAAGGTACGACAGCAGCCGCGCACGAATGGTGCGCGGGCCGGTGTGCAGGCTGCGCCGGGAAAGCGCCAGATTTTTCTGCGCCAGCGTCCGGACGAGATTGCGAATGATGCGGCTGTGGTGCTCGCAGGTGCTCGTGCACTGCGTCAGGATGCGCCTTGCGTCGAGGAAGAGCACCTCGCAGGCCTCACTGGCCACAACGTCGACAAGCAGCAGCTCGTCCGGTGCACAGGCATAGGCCTCCGCAAACAGGTCGCCGGGCTCCGCGCGCCCGAGCAGCGTGACCGCGCCCTGCATGTCCGTGTGCTCGATCAGGACGCTCCCCGTGAGCACCAATCCCATATACCGCGTAGGCTCCCCCGCCCGCAGGATCCGTTCCCCGCGCGCAAAACGCCGGGGCGACGCGCCGAGGCAGGGCAGCATGGCCGCGATCTCCTCCGATGTTGCCCCGCGGAACAGCGGCGAGGCCAGCAACGCAGCATCCTTCATTCTTTCTTCCTCTGTTGGTATTCCAACATACTTTCTCTTGGATTTGGGGTATGCTATCTGGTAACAGGGTCATGCAAACGCGCGGCCGGAAGGAGGATCATTATGGCTATTCTGAAAAACATCGCGCAGGAGCAGGTGCTCCCGCTTGCACAGCAGGTCGAGGCCGAGGCCGGGCAGATCGTCAGCAAGACGCTTGCCCAGAATGACGCCGTCAGCATCACGTTGTTCGCCTTCTCCAAGGGCGAGGAGATCAGTACACACGCCTCCGGCGGCGACGCAATGGTGCTCGTGCTCGAGGGCCGCGGCCGCTTTACCATCGACGGCAGAGAGCATTTCTGCTCCGCGGGCGAGAGCATCGTCATGCCCGCCGGGAAGCCCCACGCGGTCTATGCCGCCGAGGACTTCAAGATGCTGCTGACTGTCGTGTTCCCGCAGAACTAAACCCGCACCCCGCCGAACGTGTAGTCGTAGAGGCCGCTCCACGGCAGCTCCCCGCGGATGCAGGGCAGATACTCCGTGATGAGCGTGACCGCCTGCGGCACGGCCTCGTCAAACAGGCGCTGCAGGACCGCATTGCTCTCGGTACACTTCGGGTTCGGTTCATAGTTCACGATCATGCCGTGCAGACCGTGATACGCGCCGGCAAGGCGCATGCCGGTATACAGCGCCGTGCGCTTGGCACGGCCCGGCGCAAGGAACAGCGCGTTGCCCCACAGGAACGTCCGGATCGCCTGCTCCGTCTGCCGGGGCGTCAGCTCATCCGGCAGCAGCTCCGCCATCACGGCCGCGCTGCGCGCCGAAGCATGCAGGTGGCCCGTCAGGCTCGTGCGGATCGGGTCCAGCCCGGCCTGCACCAGCAGGCTGCGGTCAAATTCGACCTCGATCTCCGTGTGGGCCACGCCGCTGCGCGCGATCTGCCCGGCAATGTAGCCGTGGCAGGCGCGGTCGAGCGCAAAGTGGCACAAAAATCCATAGAGATACGCCGTTTCCGGCGCCGGAAACTCCAGCGCGGCCAGCTTCTCCCCTGCGGGGCGGAAGAAGGCCGCGCCGCTTTGTTTGTGCATCCGGTGGCCGAGGCGGCTGACGCGCCCGAGCAGCGGATGGTCAAAGAACAGAATATCCGGGCCATGCAGCCCAATGGAAAACAGATTCTGCTCCGGCCAGAGCAGCGACTGCATTTCCTGCGGCAGCGCCGCAAGCACCTCCCTGCCGAAGCAGAAGTGTGCATAAGTTGATGGCATGACGTCCACCTCGAAATCTGGAATCTGTGCATAGCATACCACATTCCGGCAGTTTTGAAAAGCGTTTTTCGTGCAGGGCCCCTGTTTGTTTTCAAATCCTTCACAGTTCTGACATTTGATTTTCACGCCGCTTTATGATATACTTACTTTTTAGAAAAACACATGTGAGGGTACCCGTTATGAAACAATGCTATCGGGCGGGCATCGACATCGGCTCAACCACCGCAAAGCTCGTTATTCTGGACGAACGCGGCGTCCTGTGCTATGGCGATTATCGCCGCCACTGTGCACACACGCAGGAAACACTTGCAGAGCTGCTGGAGGACGCCTGTGCAAAGCTTGGTCCCTGCGACCTGCGCCTGAAGATCACTGGCTCCGGCGCCATCAACCTCGGCAAGGCCCTGAACATCGGCTTTGTGCAGGAGGTCGTTGCCGTGGCCTCCAGCCTGCAGGCCATTGCCCCGCAGACGGACGTCGCCATTGAGCTGGGCGGTGAGGATGCGAAGATCATCTACTTCCGCGGCGGGCTGGAGGAGCGCATGAATGGCGTCTGCGCAGGCGGCACCGGCTCGTTCATCGACCAGATGGCCGCGCTCCTGCAGACGGATGCCGAGGGTCTGAACCGCGCCGCGGCGGACTATCGCGAGCTCTATCCCATCGCCGCGCGCTGCGGCGTGTTCGCCAAGTCGGACATCCAGCCCCTCATCAACGAGGGCGCAACGCTGCCGGATCTGGCAGCCTCTATTTTTCAGGCCGTCGTCAACCAGACCATCTCCGGCCTTGCCTGCGGCAAGCCCATCCGCGGCTGCGTCGCCTTCCTCGGCGGCCCGCTGCACTTCCTGCCGGAGCTCAAAAAGGCCTTCATCCGCACGCTGCACCTGACGCTGGAGAATATCGTCGATCCCGACAACTCCCATCTGTTTGCTGCCATGGGCGCTGCCCTCGAGGCGGGCGATGCCGAGCCGGCAGACGCCGCAGCGCTTGCCGCAAAACTGCGCTCCGGCGTGCAGATGGCCTTCGAACTCAAGCGTCTGCCGCCGCTGTTTGCGGACCGCGCAGAATATGACGCCTTCCGCGCTCGCCATGACCGCGCGCAGGTTCATAAGGCAGCACTGCATCCCTGCCGCTGCTTCCTCGGCATCGACGCAGGCTCCACCACAACGAAGCTCGCCCTCATCGACGAGGACGGTGCGCTGCTGTGGTCGTTTTACGCCAACAATCAGGGCTCACCGGTGCAGACGGCCATGCACGCCATGCGCCTGCTCGGTGAACAGCTCCCGCCGGGCGCGGAGATCGCGCGCTCCTGCTCGACCGGCTACGGCGAGACGCTGCTGAAGTCCGCCTTCCTGCTCGATGACGGTGAGGTCGAGACCATCGCGCACTATGAGGCCGCTGCCTTCTTCGACCCGGACGTCGACTGCATTCTGGACATCGGCGGGCAGGATATGAAGTGCATCCGCATTCGCAATCACTCCGTGGATTCCATCCTGCTCAACGAGGCCTGCTCGTCCGGCTGCGGCTCATTTATCGAAAATTTCGCCAATTCCCTCGGCTACACCGCCGCGGTTTTCGCGCAGGAGGCGCTGTTCGCCGCCCATCCCATCGATCTTGGCACGCGCTGCACCGTGTTCATGAACTCCAACGTCAAGCAGGCGCAGAAGGAGGGCGCGACCGTGCAGGATATCTCCGCTGGTCTCGCCTACTCCGTCATCAAAAATGCGCTGTATAAGGTCATTAAGCTTGCCGATGCCCGCGACATGGGCCGCCATATCGTCGTGCAGGGCGGCACGTTCTACAATCAGGCCGTGCTGCGCGCCTTTGAGCGCATCGCGGGCGTCGAGGCCACCTGTCCGGATATCGCAGGCATCATGGGCGCGTTCGGCGCGGCCCTGATCGCCCGCGACCGCTGGACGGGGCAGCGATCGACCATGCTCCCCATCGCGGACATTCTGAAGCTGCAATATACGACGCAGACCACGCGCTGCTCCGGCTGCGGCAACCGCTGCATGCTGACCATCAACGAATTCTCGAACGGCCAGCGCCACGTCACCGGCAACCGCTGCGAAAAGGGCCTCGGCGGCACGCCGAAGGAGAACCGTGCGCCGAATGTCATGGCCTATAAGCTCAAGCGCATGTTCGACTATCCCCCGCTGCCGGAGAAGGACGCGCCGCGCGGCCGCATCGGTATCCCGCGCGTGCTGAATCTCTATGAGAACTACCCGTTCTGGGCAACATTCTTCCGCCAGCTCGGCTTTTCCGTCCTGCTCTCGCCGCGCTCCACGCGCAAGATCTATGAGCTGGGCATGGAATCCATCCCCTCAGAGTCGGAGTGCTATCCCGCGAAGCTGGCCCACGGCCATGTGCAGTGGCTCATCGACCACGGTGTCAGGACCATCTTCCACCCGTGCGTGTTCTATGAGCATCAGGAGACGCCCGGCGCACAGAACCACTTCAACTGTCCCATCGTCGTCTCCTACCCCGAAAATCTTAAAAATAACGTCGACGCCATCGGCGAGGACGGTGTGACCTATCTGCGCCCCTTCCTCGCCTTTACGGACGAGAAGACCGCCGCGAAGCGCCTGGCTGACTTCTGCAAAGAGACATGGAGCATTTCTGCCTCGGAGACCCGTGCCGCCGTCCATGCCGCATGGCTCGAGCAGCAGCGCGCAAAGGCCGACATCCGCGCGCAGGGCGCGGCGGCGCTCGCGTGGATCGAGCAGAATCACGGCCGCGGCATCGTGCTGGCGGGCCGCCCGTACCACGTCGATCCGGAGATCAACCACGGCATCCCGGAGCTCATCGCCTCCTACGATCTGGCCGTGCTGACCGAGGATTCTCTTCCCATCGACTTCACGCCTGCCCGGCCGCTGCGTGCAAACGACCAGTGGGTCTATCATTCCCGCCTCTATACGGCGGCGGAGTTCGTCCGCACCCGGCCGGAGCTCGAGCTCGTCCAGCTCAACTCCTTCGGCTGCGGGCTCGACGCCGTCACGACCGACCAGGTCGCGGAGATTCTGGAGAAGAGCAACCGTCTCTACACCGTTCTGAAGATCGACGAGGTCTCGAATCTCGGCGCGGCGCGCATCCGCATCCGCAGCCTCATCGCCGCCATGGACCTGCGCGCCCGGCAGGGCATCCTCCCCACGGCAGGTCCCGTCCGCTATGAGCGTGCCGTCTTCACGGAGCAGATGCGCCGCGAGCATTGGACCATCCTCGCGCCGCAGATGTCCCCCATCCACTTCGATCTGCTCGGCCCGACGTTCCGCAAATACGGCTATCACATCGAAATTCTCGGCAACGACAACCGCAGCGCCATCGACACGGGCCTGAAATACGTCAATAACGACGCCTGCTTCCCCTCCATCACGGTCGTCGGCCAGATCATGAGCGCCATTCTGTCCGGAAAATACGACACAGATCATCTCGCCGTCGCCATGACGCAGACCGGCGGCTGCTGCCGCGCCAGCAACTACGTAGGCTTCATCCGCCGCGCGCTGGAAAAGGCCGGGCTCGGCCATATCCCCGTCATCTCCATCAATGCCAACGGCATGGAAAAGAATCCGGGCTTCCGCGCCTCCCCCGGCCTGCTGATGGATGCGTTCCGCTCGCTCGTCTACGGCGACCTGCTCATGCGCTGCCTGTACCGCGTACGGCCGTATGAAAAGGTCCCCGGCAGCGCGAACGCCCTGCACGCCAAATGGCGCGACCGCTGCGTCGCCTCGCTCACCGGCAGTCACGCCGGGCGGGACTACCGCCGCCTCTGCCGCGAGATCGTCGAGGATTTCGATGCGCTCCCGCTGGACGAGACGCTCCGCAAGCCGCGCATCGGCGTCGTGGGCGAAATTCTCGTCAAATACATGCCGCTTGCCAACAATCACCTTGTTGACCTGCTCGAGCGCGAGGGCGCGGAGGCCGTCGTGCCGGACCTCATGGACTTCATGAATTACTGCGTCTACAACGGCGGCTACAAGCATGAATTCCTCGGTGGGAGCCTGGGCGGCGCGCTTGCCGGCCAGCTCGGCGTCAAGGCCATCCGCTATCTGCGCCGCCCGGTGCTCGACGCGTTCCAGGCCAGCCGCCGCTTTGAACCGCCAATGGAGATCGCGGACGTCGCCGAGCTGGCAAAGCCCTTCCTCTCCCTTGGCAACCAGTACGGCGAGGGCTGGTTCCTCACCGGCGAAATGGTCGAGCTCATCCGCAGCGGCGTGCCGAACATCGTCTGCATCCAGCCCTTCGCCTGTCTACCAAACCACGTCGTCGGCAAGGGCGTCATCAAGTCCCTGCGCCGCGCCTATCCCGAGGCCAATATCGTCGCCGTGGACTATGACCCCGGCGCATCCGAGGTCAACCAGCTCAACCGCATCAAGCTCATGCTCTCTACCGCGCGCAAGAATCTGAATGCCCGGCCCGCCGACCCGCAGCCTGCTGCCGTCGTCTGACCGTCCCCGCGAAAAATCCGAAAAAAGCCAAAATAGTGCTTGCAAATTTCGTCCGGATGTGCTATGATATCTAGGCAAAATGAAATCCGGGTGTAGCGAAGTTTGGTATCGCGCTTGAATGGGGTTCAAGAGGCCGCTGGTTCGAATCCAGTCACTCGGACCATAAGTCCACCGTAATTTTGATAGAATTACGGTGGACTTTTTCTACGCCCGAAAACCGCTTGAAATAAGGCTTTTCAGATGTTTCAGCACATAAGCGAACCCCGCTGCAGGCAATTCTGCGGCGGGGTTTTGTGCGTTTTACGGTTTTTGTGGTGACTTTGGCCAAAGTAAGCGTTAAATTTATGGGTATTCGTTGAATTTTTAGGGTATTCGTTAAATCATTGCCTTTTTCGCTAAAATGTACCCCATAAAGTGGACACTCTAATTGTGCGAAGCCCAAGGGCTGGGGAATTAAAAAGTTTGAATACCAAACTATAGACAATTTCCTCGCTGCCCACGAAAATGTGCGTCAACTCGGTTGTCTCGTTGATATAGGCTTCAACAACCTATTTCAGCCTTCTCATCTCATACCCTAACACAGTAAGGAAGGATATACCTCCCAAAGGGCGCAAGAAGCACCCTCTGGGAATATGGATATATCTAAGAATTGCTAGATCATTACCAACACTTAGAGCTAACCGCAGTGTTATATGCTTAAAAAGCTTGTGGTAATATTTCCAACCATTGAGGAATGCTATGTGAGTGAAATCTGTGTTGCGCTTTGGGCAAGTCAGTGTTTTTAATAGAATAGTGCTTACAATCTGACATAATCGCACAATGCTTTAATTTTGATAATACTTGCATATTTCCATTGATAACAAGTATACCTAACAACAAATACTCCAAGCGCGGATAATTCTCCAAAAAAGATAGGTCATCTGCTGTTTGACTGCCAATCAGCTCTAAATAACGCAAGTTTGGTAACGGTGGAATTTGTGAAACATGAATACGGTTGCACCTTTCAATAGCAAGGCTTTCCAAACCACAACATAAATTAAGGTAATGAACATCCGACAGTCTACGTTGGTTCGCAATCGAGAGTGATATGATCTGAGGTATCGCCTGTATTCCCTCAACGCGTTGTAGTTTCCCATTAAATATACATAAGGCTCGGAGACTACTCCCAACAAGGTATGTCAAATCGTTACCAAGCCATTCCTGCACAACGAGAGTGCAAAGCGATTGACACATAGCTATGTTGTAAAAATTGTATTGCGTTCGTGAAAATAGAAATTGCAAATCGGGGAATTGCGCTAAGTCAATCGCATACAAGTCAATGCAGTCTGAGTAGTAGTCCAACTTTAAGGATATGATACGCAATCCCCTTAGGTATCCCAAACCTTCCTCGCTTATTTCACCAGGACGCAGAATTAGATTCTCTACACAAGGAAAAAAGCGCAAGCATTGCAAAGCATCCAGTTCAACAGATACATTGCGAAAGGGAAGCGAGCCAAGTTTTGCAAGCTCTTCTTCGTCATAGCTGCCAATCTCAATAAAATCTAACCTGCTTTTATTCATAAATTCATTGGAATGTCGCAAATATCACCACCCCTTTACAACCATGAATTAAAGATTTTAAACCCAGGACTCATTATTTTGTTAATTAACTTTCCTCCAAAATCGAAGTTGTATTTTGCCATTTTCATATATTCATCCACAAAGGCAGTTGCATTGTTCCTTGATGGCTGCCAAACGGCGTCTATAACTTCGTATCCCTTTCGTTCAAGGCGTCGTATAGATGCGTTCATTCGAGACGCCGAACCCTTACCCACATATACCTGATCATTTGAAGTACTGATTTCATAGGTACCGGGCTGTTTCACACAACTATTATGCACCAACACACCATTGTCAGAAACATAATAGGTATGATAATCCGCAACCTGGAAGTTATAGACCTTGACAGGGCTTTCGAGCAGCTCGTGCTGGATTTTTTCGACGACGACATACTCACCGTTGACAAGGACGAGAATGTCACCCGCGCGGAGGTGCGCTGCATCCGTCCAGCCCTTGACCGGACAATAGAACGGGTGCGTCGGCGTAGCTACAATTTCCTCGCCGCTCACGAAAATGTGCGTCAGCTCGGTCGTCTCGTTGATATAGGTTTCGACGACCGGCTTGAGCGCAACGTCCCCGGTTTCTTCATCCCATGCCCAGACAAGATCCCCTGCTTTGATTTTCTCAATTGCGACAAGACCCGTTGCGGTAGCGACAGTCGTTCCGGCAACAAAGCATGAGCCATATCGTAGATGGTTCGCATAGCCGCTCATGCCGCCTTGTATCGCACCGGTGATTGCGCCGGTAAGAGCGCCGTCGCCCATGCCTTCCAGTGCGGCTTGTCCGGCACCCTTCCAGCTGCCTGTTTTTCTCCTATGAGAAATTGCACCTTGAGCCGCTCCTGTAGCTCCACCGACGACCATACCGATTGCCGCGCCCTTTGCAGCGCCTACGGCAATTGCCGCAACTGCCGTGCACGAGCCGGCTGTTGCAACGGTGACTGCCGCAACAGCCGCAACTGCGACTACAATAGCTACCGCCGCAATCGTCTTTTTCAGCCAACTGCAAAGCTCTCCCGTTTCATCCACCCGCATTACCGGATTATTGCTGCAATAAGCGAACAGATTGGTGTCATCCAGGCTGTCTGCGGCAATTTCACTGTACTCCGGTGCGTCAGCGTTGATGAACCGATGTGTTACCGGGTCGTAATATCTGCTTTGGAGGTAATAGAACCCTGTCTCGGTGTCGTAGTAGTACCCACGGTAGCGCAGAGGGTTGATTTCTGCCTTGGAGCCGGAGCTTGAAAGGATTTTGCCCCATGCGTCATACTCATACGAGGCTGCAACTGCACCGGATTCCGTCACAAGCTTGACCACGTCGCCTTGGAGGTTCAGGACGTAATAATACGTTTTCGGCGATGCACCCAGTTGGTCGATCATGGCGAACGGCTTGCCCGACTCGTCATAGATGAAATCGAGCACCAACGTGACCGTGCCGTCCGTTTTGACCGTCTCGCGCATGACCTTGCCGCTCTGCGTCAGGTACTCGTGCGTGACCGTCTGCGTCGAGGCCAAGTGCGTGCCTCGCGGCGCGACAGCGTTCTCATCCGCCGCCTCAGCCTCAATCGGCTCGACCTCGTCCACGGACATGATCTCGCCGGACGGCCTTGTCGGAATCGTAATGCCGCTTCAAATCTTTAATGATTTAGCGATTTAGCGTGCTGATTTGTTGGCATAAGCAGCCTAGTGTTTGGCTGTCGGGGGACGGCACTGTGTCGCTTGGGGAAGCCGCAAGCTGTCCGCACAAAAGCCGTCGGCGCTTCAACACGCAAGCGCTTTAGCGTGTTGATTGTTGGAGACTGCAACAATCGTCAAAGAGGCCGCCACTTTTACGCGCTAACGATTTAACGATTTAGCGCAATGGTGCAGCATCAAAGGCAGTCTAGCACGGAATAGGGGTTCGCTGGCGCTAGCCCTTGGCCTTTTGACTATTCTTTGGGAAAACCGGGTGCGGAAGGGGTACGGCGGAAATGCCGCGATCCGCCGCACTGCCTCGCCTCCACACCCGGCGCGGGAGCAACTTTTTATGCCACGATATTGCAGTTAATCAAGTATGGGGCAGATTATGCCGGTTTGCCGGCAAGCATCGCACTGCAATCGGCGTGTGCAAAATCACTTTCTCTTTTTCCGCTGTCTCTTTTTTGCCTCCCGTTTTTCACACTACCGATAATAAGCAACCTGAAACGTCTTTTGCTTTGGCAGATGCTCTACCAGATAATCTGCCAGATCTGCGCGATACCGGAACTTAATAAAGTTATCCGAATTGGGAATCTTTTGAATTTTGTTGGAGAACTCTCTCGGGTATGGCTGCTTCGAGAAGTAAATATGCGGGTATGTCATGTTACATCCCGAAATTTCATTTTCCATGCCGATTATGCAGTCGTCAACTTGTATCACATGGGTCGGACGCAGAGGACAACTCCAAACGATCTCCGTTTCACTGATCGTAATAGATGCCCAGAAAAGCTCCCAAAACTCACGATAGCCTTGCCATAGCCCCCAAACGCCGAGTAGAATGAAGAATGCACTGATAACGGCCTCGAGCCACGCTCCCTCAGTTGCGCATCCATGAGCCGCCCATATGGCCAAACATATATCGGAAATGAAAAGGATATACCAACCCGGGCGAGCATAAAATCGTATCTGGTTATCCGGCTTGAATTTTTTCTTCATTTTATGCTTGTAACCATCCTTTTAATCACTCTAACAGTGAAACGGCCAACACCAGATGTAATGCTTGACAGCCCCTCTTCGGCAATTGCGCCGGCCCATTTCTTTGCGCTGACTTTCATAGCACGTGTCATTTCCTTTTTCTCTTGTATTTTTCCCGATTTCTGACCATGTTTCCGGCATAGAGTGGCCATCTTATATAACACGCTACTCCGAGCGTCAGGAATACAACGGCGCACGCAGTCAAGAATACGCTCGTGACAATTGTGCTCTCATGTATGAAAAAGGCGAGCATTGCCGCATAGGCCGTTACAAATGCGCCCAGATTCACCCAAAACAGCAGATAATGCCACAAAATCACTTCTTTTCTGATGTCCAAAAACAAAAACTTTTTCCAGAATCCTTTCTGTTTCTTTCGGCTTTTTACGCGTTTCTTCCCCTTGCAGAACTCCACATCGTCCTGTAAGGCAACCGAGAACACGCAGTAATTAAGGCAGTAAAATACAAAAAAGAGCACTGAAAAGGCAACAAATGGAAATATGTGCATAAATAGCCCTCTCACGATTAAGTTATGGATGAAAGAATTTTTGCGGTAGCCGCAGACTTCAAAATTGGCTTTATCAGATACTCTTTATATAAAGTTTTAGTTTGTGAATAATAGTATTTTATTCCTTGTTTAGCAACTTGCGCCGAACCTGAAAATAACTTTTTAGTTAGTCTCTTATTCAATGTATCAAGTTTTACTGTATTTTTCATTCCCTTTCCTCCGGGGATTGCCGAAATACCGCCTATGAATCCGTCAATAACCATGTCGCCAACATCAAAGCTTTTAAGTCCCCCGTTATCTATTGCTTGATTCGCGGCATTTTGAGCCATTGAAATTGCAGTATTTCCAAGAATTGATGCGCCCAACCCAACGCCTGAAGCAGCGAGTGCACCGCTTACTAAACCACCAGCTGCTGAGACGCCAATCTTCGCCCATGTTTTTCCATCTGAAAGTGCGTCTAATCCGCCTTCTTTTACAGCATCTACCGCAGTTGAAACGGCGTTTACAACAGCACCGACAACGGCGCCAACAATAAAGTTCCAAAAATCGCCGGTTTCATCACTGCGACTTGTGGGGTTATTCCCACAATACGCGAACATATTGCAGGAAATAGCGTCGCTGGAATCGGTACTGCTGTAGACATCCGCATTGATAAACCGTCTGGTTGCGGGGTCGTAGTAACGGGACTGCAAATAATAGAAGCCGGTTTCGGAATCGTAGTAGTAGCCGCGATAACGCAGAGGGTTGGTGCTGGCCATGCTGCCGGATTGCGAGAGAATATTGCCCCATGCGTCGTAGGTATAAGTAGCGTAGACTGCTTCCGTCAGGCCATTGAGATTCCCGTTGGAGTCCCTCGACGGCAGGGAGCGGAAAATCTTAACCACGTCGCCCTGCTGGTTCAGCGCATAGAAGTATGTTATGTAACTGCCGCCATTATTGGTGGAATACTTGACTGCAAAGGGGCGGCCTTGTGCATCGTAGGAGAAGATCATGATCTTAGCCGTGCTGCCGCTGCCGATCTTCTCATAAACGACCTTGCCGTTCAGCGTGCGGTACTCGTGCGCGACGCTGCCCACCTTTTTATAGGTGCGAATGCCGTCGGCGTCGTATCGGTAGGCCGACGTCCTGCCGCCGGTCGTGATCTGCGCGAGCTGCCGCCCGTTTTTCCACGTCAGGCCGGTGTAGGTCGTCCCGTTATACCAGTTTTTGGGGTTGCCGCTTGCGTCGTAGGAGATCGTCGTGCCGCCGACCTTGGTCAGCAGGTCGCGCCACTGGGAGTCGCCATAGGTGTAGGTCTGAACGGTCGCGCCGTTTTTCTGCACGCTTTGGAGGTTCCCGGCTGTGTCGTAGTTATATGTATACGTGACAGACGTACCGGTCGTATCGGTATTGCTGCTGTACGTATAGCGCGTCTCCGTCCTGAGCTGGTTCTGCCCGTCATAGGTATAGCGAACCTTTGTGCGGCGCGCCGAGCTGCCGGAGGCCAGTTCGGCTTCCTGAAGCTCCGTGATGTTGCCAAGCGCGTCATAGACGTAGCGGTCGCCCGCGATCAGGCTGCCGTTCGGCATACGGTAGTTAAAATACTCCGTCCGGGTGGTGGCCTTTCCGCCGGTCGTGTAATAAGACCTCGCGACGGTGAACAACGTGCCGCTGCCGTCCGTGACGGTGGTCTTTTGCAGCCGCCGCAGCGCATCATAGGTGAAATGCAGCGTCTGCTCCGCCGTTGTTCGGAAGGAGGTCATGCTGCCGTCGGTGGCATCGTCGTAGGAATAATATTCCGTGTAGGTCTTGCCGCCGAGCGTCCACGACTGCCGCGAGAGGCGGTTATAGCCGTCATAGATGTGCTCCGTGCGCTGCACCGTGCCGCCGTCGGCGTCCAGCTCCGCGCTGCGGATCAGGCGGCCGAGGGAATCGTACTCGAAACGATAACTCGCAAGCTCGCCCGTCGAATCGCCGTAGCTCAAGCGCGCAAGAGAGCCTTCTGCGTTGTAGGCATAGGCAACGTAACTACCGCTATTATACGACTTCCTGACCAATCTGTCAAACCGGTCATAGGTATAGCTGACGGAATCGCCGTTGGCGTAGGTCGTGGATTTCAGGTTGCCGCCGCGCGCGGTGTCGTCGTTGACATAATTATAATAGGTATTGGTGGAAAGGGTGCGGCTGCCGACCTTGGTCGCGGTGGTCTGACCCCAGACATTATAGGCAAAGTTATAATACTGGTGCTGCGCCGCACCGCTGCGGTAGGTCTTGCGGTCGAGCTGCGACAGACGCCCGCCGGAATAGGTGTAGCCGATCGCCGCCACGCCGGACTGGTAGGTGCTCTTGGCGCGGCCGCTGCTGAGGTAGTATTCATAGGTCGTCTGCCGCCCGGCCGCGTTCGTCGACGTCGCGAGCAGCTCCGTCTGACCGTTATAGGTATAGGACGTCGTGCTGCCGTTGGCGTCCGTGACGGAGGACGTGTGGTTGCGGTCGGCCGTCGGGGTCGCGCTGCTTTGCAGGGCAAGGGAGGCATTTCCATTGGAATCCTTGCCGACCAGCCGCGCGCCGGTCGTGTTGCCGGATTTGTTATAGGACGTCGTGGCCGTCAGTGAGCCGACGGTGGTCTTGGTCACGTCGTGGGCATTGTTGTACTCATAGCTGTACTTCGTGCCGTTGGCGGCGGTGTATTGCAGCAGGTCGACGCCGTTGGAATCATACTGCGCGTTCTCCGTGCCCGTTCCGGTCTGCGTCGCGGCGGTCACGTTGCCCTTCTCGTCATAGCGATAGGTCTGCACCGGCTCCTGCCGCAGGGAAATGTTATCAAACCAAGCCGTACCAGAGTTGTAGTCGTAGGCGCAGTAAATATGGATGTTTTTCACCGTTTTGCCGCTTCGCTTTGGCACGATGGTTCCGACAGAACACTGCCAGTCCGTACTCGACCACTCAAAAGGATCACTTTGCGTTTCAGCGGTGCTTGTGTCTGTGTAAATAATCTCTGCGATTAGGCCGAAATAGCGTTTTCCCCACTCATATTCCCGCACAGAATTCGGCGCAGCATACTCCGCCAATGCCCAGCCGGAAAGCAGGAAGGTCGTGTCGGAAGAACAATTCAATGTAATAGTCTGACTTGCACGCCGGATGGCATTCTGACTTCCAGTCACTTTCACGCCGGATGTACCAAAGGGCTTTAATGTGGTAGTGAGAGACGACTTGCTCATGCCGTTGATTGACCAGTTGCCGGACAGCGTGTTCTCAAAGCTTCCGTTTTGCAGCAGATTATAGGTCGAGGCGGCTTCCGCCTGCTCTAATTGCAGGTCGTCCAGATAAGCCGTGCCGTTGCAGCCGCTGAGCTTAAACAGGAAGCGGTAGTTGCCGCTGCCTGCGGGCGTATAGGTTGCGCTGACACGCTGCCAGCCGTCCTCCATAGCGGCGTTTGGCTTGGCGTCCGTGAGCAAATGCGTTTCCAGCGTCGTGCCGCTGCTGTTCTGCACAAGCAGCTCCAATTTCGCACCGCTGTTCCAGTTCATATAGGAACTGGCGGAAAAATAGGCCGACAGCGTGTAGGGCTTCCCACCGGTCAGCGATGCGCTGCGGTAAATTCCGGCGTAGTTGCTGCTTGTCGCACTGGAAGAAAGGTAGAGATTTAGTCCACCTGTACCATGACGGCGGTTCTCATCGTTTGTGATAGTAGTTCTTGCAGCGGCACTGGCGTTTGCGCTGCAAGAGGAAGTCCAGCTATCTGTGCTCTTTTCAATGCCGCCGTCTATGAGCAGATTGACTGCTGTCATACCGGATGAACCTATGTCGAGCGTGCGATTATTCTTGCGACTTGTTCCACTGTTCTGCACATAGGAAGCCGCCGAGCTGCCAAGGACCTCGGTGCTGTCCGTATTGGTCGTGTAGGTGCAGACCGTACGGCCCCAGTTGTCGAAGAGCACTTCCTGTCGCAAATCGTCGCTTGTTTCTTTTTTATGGTCTGCGCCCCAATCACGGTAGCTAGAGCGGTTCAGACCATTCCAGCAGCTTACGATGTTACCAATCACATGGGTTGTGCCGCTCAGATAGTATTCGTAAAACTGATTAACGGTGCCGTCAGAATCATAGGTGTAGCAGATTCCATAATTCGCTTCCTGATCATAAGCGCAAGTCATCCCGTAGGTGTTATAGGTGTAATCCGCTTTCGCACCATCTGGATAAACGACATAGTCCAGATAGCGAATACCTCCGGAGGTATTGTAATAGAAGAGAGTTTCCCGTCCGGCTTCATCGTAGACACCGGTAATGTTGTTGTTGGAATCATAAACGAAGCGTGCCAACTGTTCCGAACTTCCGCCGTTGTTCAGCCGCCAAATCGAGGTAAGCTGATTATGAACCGCGTTTGTTGGACGCCATGTGGTAGAGGCTGCTCCGTTAAAGGTGCTATAGTTATAGCAATAGTAGATGCCGTTGCCGTAGGCGTCTTTTGTGTAGGTGAGGATGCCGTCGCGGAAGAAGGTTTCGTTCCCGTAATCGTCGGTCATTTTGAAATTGGTATGACCGGTTTCGGAAACAAGCGTGATTTTCAGGCCAAGGCCATCTTCGTCTTCGTAGACACCGCTGGAGGTTTCATAAAAATAATGTTGCGTTCCATCGCCGTCCGTGTAGACCCAGTAAAGCGTATTGGTGTCATCTTCTGCAATCCGCACAGATTGAATGCACTGCTGGGCAGAGAGCTTCCAGCCGCCGCCAAGGATCATATTTTGGAAATCTCGTGTATAGCTATCTGAAGAAGATCCGAAGTAGCTGTTGTTCAGTGCAGAGTTATACACCAAAGACAGGCTGAACGGCATAACATTGCTGTCCGAAGTGATGATAGGATTCTCTATCGTCAGACGCTGCATATGGTCGGAAACATAACCTGTACCTGCACGGCCGGCACTTTGTGTCTGGTAGGTATAGTAATCCTCCAGGCCGAAGTCATTCCGATAAGTCACTGCAAAATAGGTGTTGCTTGCAGAAGTGTAAAGGGTTGAAGCAATCCGTTTGGAGGATGAGCAGTCAGATTTTAGGAGCAATGTACGATTCTGCGTGCCGTTTTGATACCAGTCTCTTACCGCTCTGGTAAGGTCGAGGGCAATGTAAGTTCTCGTTGTTGAAGATGTCAGTTTAGTAAAATCCTCGATCCTGCTGTTGTAATTTGTTGCGCCGCCTGGATGTACATTATTCCATGTCATGTTTTTCAGCCAGTTATCGTAAGTTTGGCCAGAACTCTTATCTATGGTCAGACGATGCGCTTCCATCATCATATAATTTGCCGAGGAATCGTTGCTGAATGTGCTGTGGCGAACGTTGATCGCTGCATTGGTCACAACACTTCCGGCAGGCAGCGACGGAAGTGTGTTGATGTGCGTGATGATCTGATACTCGCCTCCGTTATTTAGCGCGGTATAGCCGATATAGTGAGAAGTGCCGGAATAGGTAGTAGCTGGATTACCGGAAAAAATATAACTCCATGATAGAGGATTCGAGCTTTGCAGCTTAAAAATCGTTGGGTCAATAGCAACCGGGAACTGTGCGGTGTTCATCCATTCCGCATCAGCCTCTACGCAGAGGAGATATTTCCCATCTGCAAGATTGTCAAGCGTATATGCTGCTGCATCGGAATACGTATTTGACGAATCTATCATGTAGGGCGCAGGAATGATATAAATGGGTGTTTGTTCATCATCCACCAAAAGAATGGAACCGTCCTCCTGCATGATCGGCATCAAACCGTCAAGTTGCATGACGAAGGAAAACTCATAGCAATCCCGTGGTTGGTTGACAATGATGCTCTCTTTGATGTTGTAGCCAAAAACCTCATATTTGAGATCAACGCTATCATAGACATTCTCGTATAATAAAGATGACGAAAGCGTATCTGGGAGGAATGAGGTTTCCGCTTCAGTGGAAACCGACATAGCTTCGCTGCCGTCTTGAATCTGTGCTTCCACAGCTCCGTGGAACTGAAGTGCTTTTTCAGCAAATACGGCATCCGATTGTGTAACGGAATAAGATGCATCCTCCGTTGTAGTTGGTGTCGTAATCTCGGATACTCCCTGTTTTGGCATCGGTTCCGTAGCTTCCGACACTGAAGCAGATTCAGAAGTCTCTGGATTTAAGGTACTGTCTTCCGGAGAAGTCGTTTGCGTAACGTCCTCCTCAGCATCGGCGGATGTGCCAAACAAAGACAGGTGGACAGAATAATCGCCAAACGAGGTAGAAAACAAGTCACCACCCTGCAGATTTGCTGCAAAGCTCAGGTACTCCTGCCCGTTACGGGCTGAATACACCTTGGCTGTGTTCACACTATCAAAATAAAGAGTATTGTCAATATCCTGCCACTGTCCGTTTTCATCCTCGTAATGGACAGGAGTGGCATACTGTACTGCAATGTAACTGCCGTCATTCATGCGAAATTGCTTGATGTTTTCTTCGCGCAGTGCCTCTACTTCAAAGGAAATGTCTGCTGGCATCGATTCTTCTGCCGCCAGTTCTTCAAAAGGCGCAATGATATCCTCCGACTCCTCTGATAAAACAACATCTTCTGGCGTGAATTCATCTTCGTCCACGGCAAGAACCTGCACTGGAAGGAGTTGAATTAGCATAGCAAGCGTTAAAAATACTGCAAGGGAACGCAGAAAATGAGATTTCATTGTTTTTCTCCTCTCTAGCTTTGTAATTTAATTGCTATGTTTATTCTGACCTTGTGACCCTATCTCAACTACCCATTGGAATCATCTCCATCGTGTCATAGGGCAGAAACACCCCTCAATATTATATTTCTCAAGAGCTCCCTAATCAGATATTTTTCAATTTTGATTTTGTAAGAAATGCACATTTGGCCGCATTTACTTTTGCCCCATACTGTACATTTTGATTATATCAGACGACTATCCTAAAAACAATATAATTCTAAAAATCGTGAAGAAATAATTTGAATTACTGTGAGTTGCGTTTCTGGACTCAGCGCCAGCAAGTCTTGTAGCATCCCGCTGATAACTAAATAAATAAAAGATGTCTGACTACTCACAATATTTGGTGTCAGTCCGGCATCAATTTAGTTTTCAGATTCTATACCGTTTCCGGCTATAGAGATATCCGTGTAACAGTCCTTACTCTTGAAGCACCTGCGCAGATAATCATGTCCGCCGTCAACTGTACACGCACAGCAACTGCAGGTCACATACTGGTGTCGGTCAGTAGATTCGATTACATTGCCGCACAGATCGCAGTGGATAGCATTTTTGATTATTTTCACAGTCTGTGTCCTCCTGTTACAATCATATTTGCCTTGGAAGAGTGGCAGCAGCTACGAGCCGAGGCGTCTCGTTGCCTAATCTGTTAGAATAGGAAGGTAATGGTCTGACCTGTTCCTCCAAAGGCTTCGCGCCCGTAGATAAGTCAGTCAGCCATCCTCCTATTCGCAGCGTTCGATTTGTGCAGGTTGAGCTGTGTGTTCGTGTCACCAAACAGATAGAATCGGCAATGGGTAAGGATGGCTTAAGTCCATTGCAAATTCTTTTCAGGAGTGACAAATATGAACGCGCAGGTATTGATGTTTCCAGCAGAAAGAGCACCGTGGCCGTGCCTCGGCCTTTTAGCGAGGTTGTGAAGCTGCCCTTCGATGTGCGCCACAGTGCCGAGAATCTGGTGGCACTGGCAGAGCAGCTCAAATCCATCGAGGGTGAAACACGGGTGGTCATGGAACACACCGGACGCTACTATGAGAGCGTCCGGTGTGCTCCATGAGGCCGGACTTTATGTTTCAGCGGTAAACCCTTTTCTCATCAAGGAATACGGTAACAATTCTCTCCGTAAGGTCAGGCGGATGCGATGAAAATCGCCAAATACGCTCTTGACAACTGGGCCGAATTGCGGGATTATACTCCTGTGGATACAATTCGATACGAACTGAAAACCCTGAACCGGCAGTTCCAGTTGGCCTCCAAGCAGAAAACCACAACCGCAAACAACCTCATCGCGCTTCAGGAACAGTCTTTCCCCGGCATCTGCAAGCTGTTTGACAGCCCTGTGCGCAGCGACGGCACACAGAAGAGGCTCATGACTTCTGGCACGTCGATTGCGTCCGCAGCGGCAGTCAGAACGCTTTTGCCGAGCGCTACCGCAAGTGGTGCAAGCGAAACCGCTACCAATTCAGCATGGAGAAAGCCGCCGAGGTGTACGCTCTGGCAAAATCTGCTGTTGTGCTGGCGCAGAAAACCTCCGTCACAAAAACGCTTGTTCAGGAAGCGGCGAATCAGCTCACAGCAATCTTCCACAGCGCGGAAACTTACCGCAGTGAGATGAACAAGCTGGCTTCTCAGCTCCCGGAATACCCAGTTGTCATGGAAATGTACGGCGTTGGGGAATCCCTCGGCCCGCAGCTCATGGCGGAGATTGGGGATGTCCGCCGCTTTGAGCGGAAGCAGTCGCTTGTTGCCTTTGTAGGTATTGACCCGGCACCGAGCGAATCTGGCGACTATTGCTCTCGCAGCAACAGGACTACAAAACGCGGCTCTCCCTATCTGCGCAAAACGCTGCTCAACATCATGACCGTACATTTACAACGTGCCCCAGCGGATGAGCCGGTGTTCCAGTTCCTGGACAAGAAGTGCGCCGAGGGTAAGCCGTACTATGTTTACATGACCGCTGCGGGGAACAAATTTCTGCGCCGTTACTACGGCAAGGTGATGGCTTATTTCTCTACTCTTGAGGGGCTGCCGCCTGTGGACATGGATTCAACCGGTCTGCATCACGCAGAGTAACCATCTGCTATCTGACCTTTCAGGTCGGCGCTTTTGCGGCGTCCTTTTTGTGTCGCAATTCTTCTCTACCTGTTGCCTGCAAATTTTTCTTCTGTCAAGTCCGCTTTTGGACTTGACTTTTTATTTGCAGGCTTATCTCCGCTCTACAAACCATCGACAGATGTTGTTTCCGGTAAGGTTCGCACTGCGTTCAAAAACCAGATGGCTCTGGTGACCGCCGATTCATATCGTATAGCGGTCACCCTGGCCTCCAGCTTTCAGTGCGGGAGTTTGACGGATATTGGACACACGGTCTATCTCATATTTCTCTCCTTCCTCCCAAGTGATGATCCATGAGAACATCGTGCCGTCAGCGGCAAAATCAGCTTTGACGGCTACATATACTTTCAGCGGCTTATTCACCGTAGCAGTCTGCATCATCCGGCACCTCCATGTTGGCAAGGAACTTGCTCTGCGCCGAGATTGGCGGCTCTATCAGCTTATAGCCCTTCCACTTTAGTACACGGAATTTAAAATCAAGCAGTTCCGCTGGGACGCGGAGCATTGCAGCAGCAGCGAAAAAAGTGGTATCACGGTTGAGTGTTTCAAGGACATCCTGGTCTCTGAGTAAATACTCGGCAGCAAACAGATTGGCGTCCTTCTCCAACAGCGAGCTCTCATCGAATAGGCCGATATCGTGAAATGCGTGAACACCCGAATGACGATGTAGCGCCGCATGACCCAGCTCATGGGCTACAATGATTCGCTGAACCGCTTCCGGCAGGTCACTGTTGACCGTGATCGTTCGTATCCGCTTGCTCTCTAAGTAAAACCCTTTTATGGCATCTGGGGCGTTTCCGAGAGCCTGACTGAGCAGAAGGATGTTCATATCCTCGCAAAGCCGGAACGGATTGCTTTCGTAGTATTTCTTTTGTAGGGCTTCGACTGCGCCGCACACTTCTGCGTATGACACAGGCTCACCTCCTCCTTATGTAAAATGGGTATACTGCCCCCATGCTGTAATTATACAACGGTAACTGTCCCATAAAACGGACATCACTTATTTTTGCGACCGAATTTTACCTTTGCTTCATCCTTACAGGCGACATACGCCCGCATGACCGCCTCAAAGAACTGGTCTTTCTGTTCCTGGGACAGTTCACCACCTGCGAACAACGCAGCATTGTCTCGGAGAAGCTGGTCAACATCACGGGCTCCGGAAGATCCGTACCGTTCACGGGCTTCTTCAAGATAGCCGTCTTTCTCAATGTCAGCCATTGGGTCGAGGCAGGAATCGTCGGAAAGATACTTTGAGGATACGTTCAGCGCTTTTGCGAGCTTCAACATCGTGGAAGCCCTGGCAATTGCGCCGCCGGACTCATAGGAAGCAATTGTCCGCTTGGAAACGCCAGTGCTATCAGCAAGCTGTTGTTGGGTCAGACCCGCTTGCTCTCTGGCTACCTTGATCTTGTCCGAGAAAGTCATAGGATACCTTCTTTCGATAAATTTCATCTTGCAACTTCATCAACTTCATCTGAGCTATTGACAAAACTTCATTGTCAGACTATTATGTAGGTGAAGTTTGATGAAGTTACGCATATAATATACTTCACTTTCTTCACCTTGTCAATAAGTTTTGATGAAGTTTTGTTGAAGGAGATGGAATTATGCAGAATCACGCCATTCTCCACAGTGATCTGAATTGCTTTTACGCTTCCGTTGAGACAATGCTCGATTCACGCCTCCGGGGCAAAGCCATTGCGGTCTGTGGAAGTACAGAAGGCCGCCAGGGGGGGGGATTGTCCCAGCAAAGGAATGCTGCGTTTATTGGTTCGAGTAATAATTGTGCTCAATTTGTATTTGAACTATTGACAATCAGCGGTTCAACAATTATAATTATCGTACCAACTCAAGGAGGAAAGATATGTCACGTCAATTTGATGAATACATGGAAGGAAAATTCGAAGTGCTCGGTGAAACATATGAGGTTGTTGAACCTGAGAATTTTGAGGAATTAATGCAAGCGCTCCATGTTAGGGAGGTAATCCAAACCGCCATAAGTAACCTTATGCATGACGAAGATTCTAGCAGACTTTGTACACTTATGGACAAGCAGAACGATTTCATCCAGGAATACCTTGATTCCATCGGAAATTTTGACAACCGCTACCTTATCAGCAACATTGCTTTTCTTGCTAAAAAAAATAGCCTGCGCATCGGAGAAATTGAAAATATGCTTGGTCTAAGTGCAGGTTATATTTCCAGGACAGCCAAGGAGAATTCTGCAAAAAAGCTAAGCATCGATGTCGTATGGAAAATCGCTCGTTTGTTTGAAGTTGACATCAGACACCTACTGGAAACGGATCTGCAGATTCCAGATTCCAATTCTGACCTTGCAGCCAAATTCCTTGAAAAAGTCTACCGAGATACTGAGTCTGGTCTTGTTGAATGGCAGTGCAATGGCGGAGTCATAGCAGCACTCGATGATAGCTTTTCTGGATCTGGTCTTGTCACTTACGAAAAGGACAAGCCGTACTATCACTCTATGTATTTGAACCGAGATGCTCGTTTCGTGCTTGCGGATGATATCTTCGCCTGCGAGAATATTGCTCTTGAGGCGGAAGTACTAATCGTTCCGTTTTACCTTGAAAGTTCGGGTGAGCAAGCCATGCAGTATGAATTCATCTTCCGACACTCCATCGATGATGAAAACGACCCCAAATATGGGTCCTACTATTTTACTCGCATGTTTACGACAGCTGATGACCCCTTCTCCCATCTGGACAGTCCTGCAGGCAGATTGTATAAGTTGCTCAAGGATCGTGAATACGATACAAGAATGTCGTCGGGGGCCAAAGCCGTCATCACCAGCTATCTGAAGTCTGGACTGAAGTAATCGGAGGTACCTATATATGGAAGAAAACATTGTTTCCAAGCCTCACCTCATCAAAACCCCCGTTCACAAAATTCCTATCGGGGAGCCCGTTAAAAATCCAGACGGGCACTACAGCATTCGGATTAAGAAGCCGAAAGGAAACGAATACGAGGAGCTATCCCTTGATCATCTGATTTCGATGGTGGTAATGGAAGCAGACTCCCATCCTAAAACAAAGCAGGTTCCTCATTTAGAGGGAGCCGCTTCCACCTAGTAATTTAATAGGCTCAAGACGAGCGAAACCAGTGTGAGTTTGGCCGACACGAGCATCTTACGGATACCATATCCGTGGATGTTTGTGTCGGCTATTTTATTTTTCACGAAAGGAGGTATTTGTCTATGACCCAAGTCAAGGATCTAAACCGAAAGCGAGTATGCGATATCAGCGATGATGGAAAGAGTGCCTACATCCGCCGTGGAGACTGCATAACCAAGATTACCGCCGACACGGACGGCAATCTTAAGGTCACTTACGAAAAGTCCATCAAAGCATCATAATCCAGCAATCACTAACAACGATCCGCCAGAACGCAAGACGACAGTGCGGGATCTGAGTTCTCTCTTATGGGAGAAGCAGGTCTCACCCTGCCGTCTTTTCTGTTTCCAGCGGATTTTGCGGCTCTGGACGGATTCATCGGATCTGAAAGGAGCTACATATGAAAATCAAATACGCATTCTTGGACGGAACAGTGACGGAGGTCGAGGTTTCTGACGAAATCGGTGCCGTCATCATCGACAGCCGTAAGGCGGAACACGCGCAGGACGAGCGCCATCGCTACCATTGCTACTCCTACGACGCCATCGACTACGAGGGCGAGGAGTATGGTGCTTGCGATGAGTATGCCGTGGAGGACGATTCGGCAGAACAAGCAACTCACATTTGGAAAGCCTTCTCTCAATTGACCGCCACCCAACAGCGCCGCCTGCGACTCTATGCAAGCGGTAAGACACTGCGGGAAATCGCTGCCATCGAAGAGGCCAGCTTTCAGTCTGTTTCCGAGTCCATCGAGGCAGGCAGAAAAAAGTTTTTGAAAATTTTCCGCCAGACACCCTGACAAATCCCCGATTTTTCTGGGTACACCGGAAGGCAACAAAATACAAGCCCTCCGGAAAGGACGGTAACCCGTATGAGACACAGCTTGAATATCCGTGTTTCAGACAAACCCAGAAACGGCGGCGTAGTTGCTTGCAGAACGGTCAGCATCCGCGAGAAACTCTTCACCTTGCTTCTGGGCCCCAAACAGAAGGTCATGGTTGTGGTTCCCGGCAACTCGGTCGAGTCCATTGCCATCACCGAAGTTCCGATGGGAGGTGGTGTACATGAGTAAGGTCAAGCTCCTGCTCGATGTGGTCGAGGATCTTCGCTCACTGGCGGACAGCGTTCAGGCTGTGGCGGATGCAATGCTGCAGAATGAGCCGACTGTCAATGCAGAGCCAAAGACGCCTGCACCTGCTCCCCAAAAGGAGCTGACGCTGGGAGAAGTCCGAGCAGTCCTCGGTGAAAAGAGTCGAGCCGGATTCACGGCCGAGATCCAGGCGCTCCTTAAAAAGTACGGTGCTCCGAAGCTCTCCGGCATCGACCCCAAGCACTATGAGGCACTGCTCAAGGATGTGGAGGTGCTGAAGGATGCCCCCTAATCGTCACGCAGTCCTCTCGGCATCTTCCTCCCACCGCTGGCTCCACTGCAACCCATCCGCAAGGTTGGAATTGGAGTTCGAGGACAGAGAAACGGAAGCCGCAGCCGAAGGCACCGCCGCTCATGCGCTGGCGGAGCACAAGCTCCGCAAGGCGCTGAAGATGCGCTCCACCCGCCCGGTCAGCAAGTACGACTCCGACGAAATGGAGATTTACACGGACGGCTACCTGGAATTCGTTCTGGAAGCCATCGTGGAAGCCCGGCAGGACTGCCCGGACCCCAAGGTGCTCATTGAGCAGCGGCTGGACTTCTCCTGCTATGTGCCGGATAGCTTCGGCACCGGCGACTGCCTCATCGTGGCAGACAAGCTCCTCCACATTATCGATCTGAAGTACGGCCAGGGCGTGTTGGTGAATGCCGAAGAGAATCCTCAGATGATGTTGTACGCTCTCGGTGCGCTCCGCATCTTCGATTGTCTCTACGACATTGAGACAGTTTCTATGACCATCTACCAGCCGCGCCGAGAGAATGTCAGTACCTGGGTCATTTCCGTTGCCGAGCTTCGGGATTGGGCGGAAAAGACACTGAAACCCAAGGCCGAGCTTGCCTTCAAAGGCGAAGGTGAATACTGCCCCGGAAGCTGGTGCCAATTCTGCAAGGCGGCGGTCAAGTGCCGAGCCAGAGCTGATGCCAAGCTCCAACTTGCCAAATACGATTTTGCCCAGCCACCTCTGCTTTCCGATGCGGAGATCGGCGACATTCTCGGCAAGCTGGACGACCTCATCAAATGGGCAAATGAACTCATGGCCTACGCCCAGGACGCAGCGGTCAACCACGGAAAACATTGGCCCGGCTACAAGCTGGTGGAGAGCCGCACCAATCGCAAGTACACCGACGAGGATGCCGTTGTCGCTGCTGCCCGTGCGGCCGGGTATACCGACATCTTCAAGAAGTCCCTCATTCCCATCACCGAGATGGAGAAGCTCATGGGCAAAAAGGCCTTTGCCGAGGTGCTCGGCAGTCTGGTTGTCAAGCCCAAAGGAAAGCCGACGCTTGTTCCCGCATCCGACCGGCGTCCGGCTATTACGACCACGGGTGCAAAACAAGACTTTACCGACTATAAAGGAGAACTGTAATTATGGCTAACAAGATGAATTCGACCAAAGTTGTGACCGGCGTTGTCCGCCTGTCCTACGCAAACGTGTGGGAGCCTGCCTCCATCAATGGCAGCAACCCCAAGTATTCCGTGTCCCTCATTATTCCGAAATCCGATAAGCAGACCCTTGACGCCATCAACGCCGCCGTGGACGCTGCCATCAAGGAGGGCGTCGCCAAGTTCGGCGGGAAGATCCCCAACAAGGCGGCTCTGAAGCTCCCGCTCCGTGACGGCGATACCGAGCGTGACGATGAAGCCTACAAGAACAGCTTCTTCGTAAACGCCAACAGCACCACCGCGCCCCAGATCGTGGACCGCAGCGTCCAGCCGATCCTCGATCGCTCCGAGGTGTATTCCGGCTGCTACGCCAGAGTGTCCGTCAACTTCTACGCCTTCAATTCCAACGGCAACCGCGGCATTGCCTGTGGTCTGGGTAACATTCAGAAGGTTCGTGATGGTGAGCCTCTTGGCGGCAAGTCCTCTGCGGCTGACGATTTCGCCACCGACCTGGACGACGACTTCCTGTCCTGAGAAAGGAGTGCAACACAATGGAACTGATTCAGAACATCCTGGTAACCGCCCTCCTTGGCATCTGGGCCTGCCTCAGCATCGGCTTCTTCGTTTGGTTGGTGCAGGGCATCAGCAATGACCACAAGCGTGAAAAGCGCGAGAAGGAACAGGCTTCCCGTGACCTGGAATACCACGAGAAGCGCATGAAGGAATTGAAGTAACCCCAGACGGCTCTGTGGGTGGCAGGAATTGACCTCTGCCACCCATATTCCGTAGGAAGGAATGCGTATGAAAACACTTAGCATCGATATTGAGACCTTCTCCTCCGAGAACCTCACCAAATGCGGCGTGTACCGCTATGCCGAAGCCCCGGATTTCGAGGTACTGCTTTTCGGCTACTCAGCAGACGGTGCTCCGGTGAAGGTCGTGGATCTGGCTGCCGGAGAAACGATTCCCGCTGATGTCCGCTCTGCGCTGACCGACCCTGCCGTGACCAAATGGGCATTCAATGCACAATTCGAGCGCGTGTGTCTGTCCCGCTATCTTGGATACCCAACCGGACAATATCTCGACCCGTCCTCCTGGCACTGCACGATGGTCTGGGCGGCGACCCTTGGACTGCCGCTTTCGCTGGAAGGCGTCGGTGCCGTGCTGGGTCTGGAAAAGCAGAAGCTCAAAGAAGGCAAAGACCTCATCCGGTATTTCTGCACTCCGGCAAAAGCAAGAGACGGTTCGCCCATTCGACATTATCCGACAGATGCGCTGGAGAAATGGTCGCTGTTCAAAGCCTACAACCTTCGGGATGTGGAAACGGAAATGTCCATTCAGCAGAAGCTCTCCAAGTTCCCAGTCACGGAGTCGGAGTGGCGTAACTACACCCTCGACCAGCAGATCAACGACCGGGGCATCATGCTCGACCGCACCCTCGTCACCCAGGCGATTCGCTGTGATGAACGCTTCAAGCGGACGCACATGGAGCAGGCCCGCTCGGTGACCGGCTTGGATAACCCCAACAGTCCGGTGCAGCTCAAGGCGTGGCTTGCCGAAAAAGGCGTGGAGGCAGATTCACTCTCCAAAGCCGCCGTGGCGGATATGCTCGAAAAAGCGGACGGCGAGGTGGAGCTTGCCCTCTCCCTTCGACAGGAACTTGCAAAGAGCAGCGTCAAGAAATACACCGCCATGCAGACGGTAGTCGGCTCGGATGACCGTGCCAGAGGGCTTATCCAGTTTTACGGGGCCAACCGCACCGGCCGCTATGCCGGTCGGCTCATCCAGGTGCAGAACCTGCCGCAGAACCATCTGCCGGATCTGGACACCGCACGGGCACTGGTCCGCAGCGGCAATACGGACGCCGTGGAAATGCTCTATGACTCCGTACCGCTGGTACTGTCCGAGCTTATCCGCACCGCCTTTGTGCCGAAACCCGGCTGCCGTTTTTATGTGGCAGACTTCTCCGCCATCGAGGCGAGGGTCATCGCATGGATCGCTGGGGAACATTGGCGGCAGGAGGTTTTTGCAAAGGGCGGCGACATTTACTGCGCTTCCGCTTCGCAGATGTTCCATGTCCCCGTAGAAAAGCACGGCGTGAACGGGCATCTGCGGCAGAAAGGCAAAATTGCCGAGCTGGCTCTTGGCTACGGTGGCTCCGTGGGTGCGCTGAAAGCAATGGGCGCACTGAACTACGGCTTACAGGAAGAAGAACTGAAACCGCTGGTGGATGCCTGGCGTCTGTCCAACCCCCATATTACAAAGTTCTGGTGGGATGTGGACAAAGCGGCTTCCACCTGCGTCCGAGAGCGAACTGCCACAGAAACACACGGCATTCGCTTCTATTATCAGAGCGGCATGATGTTCGTGGTGCTGCCTTCCGGCAGACGGCTGGTGTATGTGAAGCCGAAAATGGGTCTGAACCGCTTCGGCAATGAGTCCGTGACCTATGAAGGTGTCGGCGAACAGAAAAAGTGGCTGCGGCTGGAAAGCTACGGACCCAAGTTCGTGGAGAACATCGTCCAGGCAACGGCAAGGGACATTCTTGCGGAAGCTATGCTCCGGCTGAATGTTGCCGGGTACCGCATCGTCATGCACGTCCACGATGAAGCGGTCATCGAAGCGCCGCCGGATACTTCTTTGGAGAATATCTGCTCCGTCATGGGGCAAACGCCCACTTGGGCATCGGGGCTTCTGCTCCGGGCAGACGGCTATGTCTGCGATTTTTATAAGAAAGACTGAGGTGACCCAAATGGGAGTCAATAAATTTAATTGCGAGGGGTATTACGACCCCACTGCCTACGAGGCACTGACGAAGATCGAGCAGGAAGCCAAGGCACTTCGAGCCTTCCGTCCTGTGGTGTATATCTGCTCTCCGCTGGCCGGGGATATGTTGAAGAACCAGGTGAACGCCCGTACTTACTGCCGCTTCGCCGTAGAAGCCGGGTGCGTACCCATCGCACCGCACATCTATTTCACCCAATTCATGAATGACAATGACCGCAGGGAGCGTGACTTGGCACTGTTCATGGACATCGTCCTACTCTCCAAATGCGCCGAGCTGTGGGTGTTCGGAGAGAAAATCACCAGCGGCATGAGCATCGAGATCGAGAAGGCCAAGCGAAAAGGTCAGCTTATCCGTTACTTTACCGAAAACTGTGAGGAGGTACACAGATGAAGATCGCAGTCGGCAATAGCCGCATGGATAAAAAGTGGAAGAACCAGGACATCTCCTGGGCGGATCTCTGCGCCCGCTGCGGCAGCACCATCCGCACCACCGAAACGGTCGAAGAATACCGCAAGCTGAAAAAGGGTCAGCAGGACGGCATCAAGGATGTGGGCGGTTTTGTTGGAGGGCATCTCCGGGAAGGTCGCCGCAAAAACGGCATGGTGCTGTGCCGCTCTCTGCTCACGCTGGATATGGACTACGGCACCCCGGATATCTGGGATGAAATTACGCTGTTCCGCGATTTCAAGTGCTGCGTCTATTCCACCCATAAACACACGCCGGAGCATCCCCGCCTTCGTCTGCTCATTCCGCTGAAACGGGAGATCAGCGAAGAGGAGTATCCGGCAGTCGCCCGCATGGTGGCAAAGGAGATCGGCATTGACCTCTTTGACGATACCACCTACGAGGCATCCCGGCTCATGTATTGGCCTTCCACCTCCGCCAACGGCGAGTTCTTCTACAAGGTGCAGGACGGCGCAGAGCTTGACCCGGACGAATACCTTTCCCGTTACAACGATTGGCACGACGCCTCCACCTGGCCGGTATCCAGCCGCCAGTCCGAAGTGGTGCAGCACAGCATTGCCCAACAGGCCGACCCGCTGACGAAACCGGGTGTGGTGGGTGCTTTCTGCCGTGCCTATACCGTGGAGGAAGCCATCGACACCTTTCTCTCGGATGTGTATGCGCCGTCTGCCATGAACGGTCGCTATGACTATATCCCTGCCGATTCGTCTGCCGGTGTCATCACCTACGACGGCAAGTTCGCATACAGCCACCATGCCACAGACCCCGTCTGCGGTCGGCTGCTGAACGCCTTCGATCTGGTGCGACTGCACCGCTTCCGTGACCTGGACGATAAGTGCGCACCAGATACCGCCCCCAGCAAGCTGCCGTCCTTCCAAGCAATGTCGGATTTTGCCCTCAAGGACGAGAAAGTCAAAGCGGTCTTTGCCGAGGAGCGCAAAGCCCAAGCAAGCGAAGAATTCTCCGACGAGGACTGGCAGAAAGCCTTGGAGCTGGACAAGGCCGGCAAGGTAAAAAACACGCTGCAGAACCTCACCGTAATTCTCATGAACGACCCGCTTCTGAAACCGCTGGTGTTCAATCAGCTTCTGGACGGCATGGAGATCAAGGGCGATGTGCCTTGGCGGCACCCCTCGAAATTCTGGCGGGATGCGGATGATGCCCAGCTTATCAGCTATGTGGATTCCCACTACGGTACCTTCTCCGCTCGAAACTATGACATTGCCGTGGCGAAGGTCACGGACGACCGCTCCTACCATCCCATTCGAGAGTTCATTGAGAATTTGCCGGAATGGGACGGCATCCAGCGCACGGACACGCTGCTCATCGACTACCTCGGTGCCGACGACAACGAATATGTCCGTGCCGTCACCCGGAAAACGCTCTGCGCCGCCATCAAGCGTGTGCTGTATCCCGGCTGCAAATTTGACTCCATGCTGGTGCTGAACGGTCCCCAGGGTGTCGGTAAGAGCACCCTCATTGCCAAGCTCGCTGGAGAATGGTTCTCCGACAGTCTAAACCTCGGTGATACCAAGGACAAGACCGCTGCGGAAAAGCTACAGGGTTATTGGATTCTGGAGATCGGCGAACTGGCAGGTCTGAAGAAGGCCGAGGTGGAAACGCTGCGTTCCTTCCTCTCCCGTCAGAACGACATTTACCGTGCGGCATTCGGCAAGAGAGCTACACCGCACCTGCGCCAGTGCGTGTTCTTCGGCACCACCAACGCCGAGTCCGGCTATCTGCGGGACACCACCGGAAACCGCCGCTTCTGGCCGGTCAAGACGCCGGGTACGGGCATCAAGCACTCCTGGGATCTGACCCCGGAGCTCATCTGCCAGATCTGGGCGGAAACGCTGGTGTATGTGAAGCAGGGCGAGAAGCTCTATCTGAGCGCCGAATTGGAAGCCCTGTCCAAGGCTGAACAGCGGGAGGCAATGGAGTCCGACGAGCGTGAAGGGCTTGTCCGGCTGTATCTCGACACGCTGCTCCCGGAGGATTGGGACGGCATGGACATCTTCGAGCGCCGCAACTTCCTCACAGGCAGCGACTTCGGCGATACCCAAAAGCATGGTACGGTCAAGCGCACCCAGGTGTCCAACATGGAGATTTGGTGCGAGTGCTTCGGCAAGGAACGTGCCAATATCCGCAGAATGGACAGCAACGAGCTGACCGCCATCCTTGCCCGTCTTGGCTGGAAGCGGCTGGACAGCAAGGTGCGTATCCCGCTTTACGGTCCGCAGTATGTCTTTGTTCCCAAGGAGTGTTCCTAATGAAAATGACTGTACCCGACATCCTTCGGAACAGGTTCCGGGGAGAAGCATACCCGCTCGGCACATTTATGGGAACACCTCATGGGAACGGCGGCGGCCCCATAAGTACCAAAGAAAACAGGCGGTCTTGTTCCTGTGTTCCTAACCTTTCTTATATAGCGAAAAAAGAAGGAATAAAGAGCAACAAGCACGCAATACCCGCATTTGCGCACGTAAAGGACTTTTCGGGTTTTGAGAACACAGGAGGTCAGTATGCGTGAGAAAACGATAGAAGCAAAGCTGGTGCAGACCGTTCGTTCAATGGGCGGTCTTGCACCGAAGTTTACAAGCCCCGGCCTTGATGGAGTACCGGACCGTCTGGTACTCCTGCCCGGCGGCAGAATCGCCTTCATTGAGTTGAAAGCACCGGGCAAAACACTCCGCCCTCTGCAAGTAAGGCGAAAAAGGCAGTTAGAAGCACTCGGCTTTTCGGTGTACTGCATCGATAGCCCCGAACAGATTGGAGGGATGCTCAGTGAAATACAAGGCGCATGACTACCAGGCGTATGCCACGAACTTCATCCTGGAGCATCCAATCTCCGCTGTATTCCTCGACATGGGTCTTGGTAAGAGCATCATCACGCTTTCCGCCATCTTCGACCTTTGCCTCGACAGTTTTCTGGTTCGCAAGGTGCTGGTCATCGCTCCGCTGCGTGTCGCCAGAGATACATGGCCTGCGGAAATCCACAAGTGGGATCATCTGCATGGGCTGACCTACTCGGTGGCTGTCGGTACAGAAGCAGAGCGCAAGGCGGCACTCCGGCAGCGGGTCAGCGTGTACATCATCAACCGGGAGAATGTCCAGTGGCTCATTGATGAAAGCGGCATCCCTTTCGACTACGACATGGTGGTCATCGATGAGCTGTCCTCCTTCAAGAGCTATCAGGCAAAGCGGTTCAGAACTCTTCTGAAAGTCCGTCCCGGCATCAAGCGCATCGTGGGCCTGACCGGCACGCCAAGCAGCAACGGTCTTATGGATCTGTGGGCGGAGTTTCGCATCCTCGATATGGGCAAGCGGCTCGGTCGGTTCATCACCCATTACCGCAACACCTTCTTCCGCCCGGACAAGCGCAACGGACAGGTGGTGTTCAGCTACAAGCCGCTGCCCGGTGCGGAGGAACAGATCTACGATGCCATCTCCGACATCACCATCTCCATGAAAGCCATCGACCATTTGGATATGCCGGAGTGCGTTCATAATGACGCCATTGTGACGCTATCCGAAACAGAGCGCAAAGCCTACGATGCCATGAAACAAGACCTGGTTATCTCGCTGAAAGGCGAAGAAATCGATGCCGGAAACGCCGCAGCACTTGCGAATAAGCTCTCCCAGATGGCAAACGGAGCAGTCTACGGAGAGGACAAGCGTGTGTTTCAGATACACGACCGCAAGCTGGATATGCTGGAGGATCTCATCGAAGCCGCAAATGGGAAACCCGTCCTTGTGGCGTACTGGTTCAAGCACGACCTGGAGCGCATCTCCGAGCGGCTCCACAAACGACACATCCCGTTCAGTCTGCTGGACGATTCCGACAGCATCCGCAGATGGAACAGCGGTGAGCTGCCCGTGGCACTCATCCACCCGGCTTCTGCCGGTCATGGGCTGAACCTGCAGGCAGGCGGCTCGACCCTCATCTGGTTTGGGCTGACCTGGTCGCTGGAGCTTTACCAGCAGACCAACGCCCGACTGTGGCGACAGGGACAGACCGCCGATACCGTGGTCATTCACCACATTATTGCCAAAGACACCATCGACGAGCGCATCATGACTGCGCTCCGCAAAAAAGAAAAGACCCAGACTGCACTCATTGATGCGGTCAAGGCCAACTTGGAGGGATGAGAATGGAAACCTGTTATACAAACCTCGCAAACGCTATTATTCTGGCGGCAGCGAAAGACCATCGCCGTGCGTTGCGCCGTTTGAAAAAATACCCCTGGGACAAGGATGCCGAATCCGTCAAAAAGGATTGTGAGCGGTTTTTCCGCTCCAGCTGGTTTCAGACGCTTACTTCTCTGGACGGTGAGGTGCTGATCGAAAAACTCCACCGGGAGGTGTACGGCGTATGACGGCAAAGGAATATCTCAGTCAGGCATACCGCCTCGACCAGCGTATCGATTCCAACATTGCGGAGATCACCCGCCTGCGGGAAATGGCCTGCGGCATCTCGTCCCCGTCGTGGGAGGAGAAAGTTCAAACCTCCCGCCACACGGACGCACCCTTCGTGCGGTGCCTGGAAAAGATCATGGACCTTGAAAAAGTGGTCAACAGTGAGATTGACACCCTCGTTGACTTGAAACGGCAGATCCGCACGACTGTGGACACCGTTGCCAATGTCAACGAGCGCATGGTTCTCCGCTACCGCTACATCCACAACATGACCTGGGAGCAGATCGGCGGAGAGTTGAACGCAGACGAAAGTACCATCCGCAGATGGCACAAGGCAGCTCTTTCGACAGTGGTTTTACCCACCGACCCGATTCGGATCTGAAAGATGCCGGAAATACCCGCCTTTGTCGGTAGATGCCCACCTCGACATTATGATATGATATAATCAGCGAAAAAGAATCAAGGACGGCCTCATGGGAGCAATCCCGTGGGGCTTTTCTTATGCCCAAGGAGGTGAAACGATGCCGAAGAAACCGTTGCGACCCTGCTCTCATCCCGGCTGCCCCAACCTCTGTGAAGGACAGTTTTGTGAACAGCACCGTGTGGAGGAACGCCGCAAATATGACAAGTTTGAGCGCAGTTCCGATGTCAACCGCAAGTACGGCAGAGCGTGGAAACGCATCCGCGACCGCTACGCCGCAGAGCACCCACTGTGTGAGATGTGTCTCAAGGAAGGCCGGCTGACGCCGGTGCAGGAGGTACACCACATTCTTCCCGTTTCCAAGGGCGGCACTCATGCGAGAGACAACCTTATGAGCCTGTGCCAGTCCTGCCATACGAAGATACACCACGACCTTGGCGACCGGTAGGGGGATGAATATCTCCGGAACCTTTAAGGTCGGGCAACGGCCCGGGGTCACGTGTGCGAAAAAGGCGAAATCAAAAGGGTAATTAAGGGAGGTGAACTCGGATGCCCACAAAATCGAATAACACAGGCGGGCGCGGCGGTGCAAGACCCGGTGCGGGAAGGAAGAAATCCGCAGTCAAGGACAAGGCCGAAAACGGGAATCCCGGCGGCAGAAAACTTGAAGTGCTGGATATTCCCGAAGTCGAGGGTGTTGTCATGCCGAAGCCCCATGATTTTCTTTCCGCCGAGCAGAGGGACGGCAGCGTCCTGCAGGCGCAGGAAATTTACACGGAAACCTGGCAATGGCTCAAAGGCATCGGTTGCGCTGCAAAGGTGTCGCCGCAGCTCTTGGAACGCTATGCCATGTGTTCTGCCCGCTGGGTGCAGTGCGAGGAGATGACCAATCGCATGGGTTTCCTCTCCAAGCACCCCACCACAGGAAAGCCGATCCCGTCTCCGTTTATCAACATCGGCATCAACTACATGAACCAGGCGGTTCGGCTCTGGAATGAGATTTTCCAGATCGTGAAAGAAAACTGCAGCACGGAATACGGCGAGTCAACGCCGCAGGACGACCTTATGGAACGCCTGCTCCGTGCGAGAAAGGGGTAACACCATGTTTGAAAAAGTAAATCCCTGCCACCCGGATAAGGTGGCAGACAGAATTGCCGGTGCGCTCGTTGACCTGGCATACAGAAAAGAAGCAAATCCCCACATTGCGGTGGAAGTCCTTATTGGTCACGGTGTGTGCCACATCATTGCGGAAACTTCCGCTCCATTGGACAAAGTAGATGTAACCGCCGCCGTTCGCCGCATTGCCGGAAATCTCACCGTGGACTATGCGGAAGTGCCGCAGGACGGTCACCTTGCCGACAACCAGGCAGACGGCGTCCGCTGCGGAGATAACGGCATCTTCAGGGGAATGCCCGTGACCGAGGAGCAGAAAGAGCTGTCGCAGATCGCACGGGATATTTTCTCCGTGTATCCAAATGACGGCAAGTACATCCTGGACGGCGACCGGCTCATTCTCTGCCAGAGCAACGCTGAGACACAGCGTTTGCGTGAGATTTATTCCAATGCTGAAATCAATCCCCTTGGAGATTGGACGGGCGGCACGGATGTGGATACTGGCGCAACCAACCGTAAGCTGGGCAGCGATATGGCAGACTCCGTCACCGGCGGCGGTCTGCACGGCAAAGATCTGTCCAAGGCAGATGTCAGCGTGAACATCTACGCTTTTCTCAAAGCACAGGAAACCGGCAAGCCCGTAACGCTCTGCTGTGCCATTGGTGATGACACCGTAGACGGCAGACCGTATGAGAAAATCGTGGAGATTGCTCGAAACTATATCCGCTCTGTGGGCGGTTTTGAGAAATTTGCGGAATGGGGGCTTGTGTAATGAAAACGACCACCGAAATGAAGCTCGTCCCCATTACAAAACTCGTTCCCTATGTGAACAATGCCCGAACCCACTCGCCGGAGCAAATCAACAAACTGCGTTCCTCTCTCCGTGAGTTCGGCTTCATCAATCCCGTTATCATCGACCGTGACTATGGCGTAATCGCCGGTCACGGTCGTATTCTTGCCGCCAAGGAGGAGGGTATCTCCGAGGTGCCGTGTGTCTTTGCCGACCACCTTACGGAAGCCCAGAAGAAAGCCTACATCATTGCCGACAACCGCATGGCGATGGATGCAGGTTGGGATGAAGAACTTCTGCGTGTGGAGATTGAGTCCTTGCAGGCGGCGGACTTTGACCCGCTCCTCACCGGCTTTGACGAGAAAGAACTGTCAAAGCTGTTCGATGACGGCATCGATGCCCAAGAGGACGATTTCGATGTGGATGCCGAGCTGCAGAAGCCGACCTTCACCAAGTCCGGCGATGTTTGGACGCTGGGGCGGCACAGACTCATCTGTGGTGACAGCACAAAAGAGGAAACCTACGCCGCCCTCATGGACGGCCGCAAGACGAACCTCGTCATCACCGACCCGCCCTACAATGTGAACTATGAGGGCAGCGCCGGAAAAATCAAAAACGACAACATGGCATCGGAGAAGTTTTTCGACTTCCTCTTCGATGCCTTTTCCAATATGGAGAAGGTCATGGCGGACGATGCCTCCATCTATGTGTTCCACGCCGACACCGAGGGGCTGAACTTCCGAAAGGCGTTTGACGCTGCCGGGTTCTACCTCTCCGGCTGCTGTATCTGGAAGAAGCAGTCGTTGGTGCTGGGGCGTTCTCCGTATCAGTGGCAGCACGAGCCGTGTCTCTACGGCTGGAAGAAGAAAGGCAAGCATCAGTGGTACACCGGACGCAAAGAGTCCACCATCTGGGAGTTCGACAAGCCCAAGAAAAACGGCGACCATCCTACCATGAAGCCGATTCCGTTGCTTGCCTATCCCATTCAGAACAGCTCTATGGCAAACTCCGTGGTGCTTGACCCATTCGGCGGGTCCGGCTCCACGCTCATTGCCTGTGAGCAGACCGACCGCATCTGCTGTACCATCGAACTGGACGAAAAGTTCTGCGATGTCATCGTAAAACGGTACATCGAGCAGGTCGGCTCGGATGAAAAGGTCAGCGTTCTGCGGGATGGGAAAGCACTGCCCTTCACTGAGGTGGCAAATACCGCACCGGAGGTGTGAGCGTGAAAGAGCAATATCACCTTGTTTCCTTTTCCGGCGGCAAGGACTCAACCGCCATGCTTCTTGGGATGCTGGAGCGCGACATGAAAATTGACTGCATTCTTTTCTGTGATACAGGGCTTGAATTTCCTGCTATGTATGATCATATCGCAAAGGTTGAAAAGGACATCGGTCGGAAAATTACCAGCGTCAGAGCCGAGCATACCTATGAGGAACTCATGTTTGATGTTCCGGTACGGCGTAGTGCAGATTCGCCTGTCGTCCGGCAATACGGAGTGCAATTGAATGGTTACGGATGGCCTGGCCCTCGGCAGCGGTGGTGTACCACACGGCTCAAGGCGATGCCGCGAGAGCGCTTTCTGAGGGAACTGCGGAAACAGTATGAGGTCATTGAATATGTCGGCATTGCCGCCGATGAGCAATATCGCCTGGAACGAGCGAACAATCAGAATCCCAACCACCGACACCCGTTGGTAGATTGGGGCTGGACGGAGTGCGACTGCCTGCGGTATTGCTATGAGCGTGGATATGATTGGGATGGCCTGTATGAGCACTTCAAGCGCGTGTCCTGCTGGTGCTGTCCGCTGCAATCGTTGACGGAGCTGCGGGAGCTGCATCTGCACTTTCCAGGGCTTTGGGAGCAACTGAAAACATGGGATAAACGAACCTGGCGAAACTTCCGTGCCGACTACAGCGTGGAGAATTTGGAGGTTCGTTTTTTGCTGGAGCGCGAGTGGACGGCTGCCGGAAAGTCTATCCGAAGCAGAGCGTTCTACACTGCGCTGAGAGAACGATTGGAGGCATCCAGATGAAAACTAAAAAGCCTTTGACCCTCGGAAGCCTCTTTGACGGCTCCGGGGGTTTTCCGTTGGGCGGACTGCTTGCCGGTATCACTCCCGTGTGGGCTTCGGAAATTGAGCCGTTTCCCATCCGAGTGACCACCAAGCGTCTGCCTTTTATGAAGCACTACGGGAATATCTCCGCTATGGACGGCGGCAGAATCGAACCCGTGGACATTATCACTTTCGGCAGCCCATGCCAGGACATGAGCGTGGCTGGTCGAAGAGACGGCTTGGACGGAAAGCGTTCAAGTCTTTTTTATGAAGCCGTCCGCATTATCAAAGAAATGAGGTGTGCCACAGGTGGCAGATATCCAAGATACATCGTATGGGAGAATGTCCCCGGAGCCTTCTCCTCGAACAAGGGCGAGGACTTCAAAGCCGTCCTCGAAGCGGTCACCGGCATCGCCGAGCCGAATGCCCAGGTGCCTATGCCTGAAAAGGCACGATGGCCCTACGCCGACCTATACATGGGAGATGGATGGAGCGTTGCGTACCGAACTCTTGACGCACAATACTGGGGAGTTCCCCAGCGAAGACGCCGCATCTACCTTGTCGCAGATCTTGCAGGCGGAAGTGCCGGAAAAATATTATTTGAGTCAGAAGGCCTGTCTGGGTATTCTGCGGAGGGCTTCCGCTCGTGGCAAAGAGCTGCCGGAAGTTTTACGCCTTGCGCTGGAGCGGCAGGCTATGACGGATACAACGGCAGTCTGACGGACGACACTTCCGCCACCCTCGGCGTGAACTGCGGAATGAGTACCGGTCGTAACGGCATTGTTTTGAATGACCAGGGAGGCAACCGCATGGAAGTTTCCGAGGATGTTGCGGCAACGCTCCGAGCAGAAAATCACGGGCATCCGCCCTGCGTGATGGAGTCAGCAGGATTTTGCACCGAGCATTCCGCAAAGAGCCGCACCATCGGCTATGAGGAAGAGTGTTCTCCCACGCTCCGTGCAGGCGTTGTTCCTGCGGCGGTGGCACTGGAAAACCATCCAACCGACAGCAGGGTCAAACTTTCCGAGGACGGCAATGTGCAGACGCTGACCTCCCGCATGGGTACAGGTGGCAACAATGTGCCGCTTGTGATGAAGATTCGCTCCGGCTGTGAAGGTGGCGGCAAGGGACCTCTCATCCAAGAGAACAAATCCGCCACCTTGTCCTGCAACAACGACCAGACGCTGTTCGAGCCTTGCGGCTGGGACGGCGGACAGGTTTCTCCGACCCTCACCAAGCAGAATGCTGGAGGAAATCAGCGTATGCCGGACAAGGACAACTTCACCTGCGTCCTTCAGCCCTTCGGCATCTCCTCCAAGGACTCCAACGCCATGAAGTCGGATAATCCGCACAGCGGCATCTACGAAGCCGAAACCGCACGGACGCTTGATGGGAACGGCGGCAATCCCTCCTGCAATCAGGGCGGCATTGCCGTTGTTGCTTTCACGCAAAATCAGCGTGATGAAGTGCGTGACCTGGGCGACCGCTCCGCTGTTGTGTGCGCCAACGCAGGGACGAAACAGCAGACCTTTGTGCTGCAAGGCTCCATGATCGGCTGTGAGGACAAAAACGGTCCCCAGGGCGACGGCATCAACGAAGATGTCAGCTTCACCCTAAATACGATCGACCGCCACGCTGTCTATACCATGACAACCGGCAGCTTTGCCCAGGTTTCCGAAGATAAGGCTCCTACCGTCCTTGCCCGTGACTACAAAGACCCCACCGCCGTTTGCTACGGCATCGGCAGAGACACCTTCAACCAGGGGCAGAACGCCAAGTTCGCTCCGACCTTTGAGAAAGAGCTTCAGCCGACACTGGTAGCCAAAGGTCCGGGCGCTATCCAAAGCGGATATACCGTCCGGCGTTTGACGCCCACCGAGTGTGCCAGACTTCAAGGCTTCCCGGATAACTGGTGCGCCAACCTCGGCACGGAAAAACCGTCCGATGAGGAAATGTACTTCTGGCACAAGGTTTTCAAGACCTATTCCGAAGTGACCGGCTGCAAGATGAAATCCGACAAGCAGGTCGCCAAGTGGCTGAAAGATCCGTACTCGGACAGTGCGGAATACAAAATGTGGGGCAACGGCGTGGCGCTTCCGTGCGTATGGTTCGTGCTCTGCGGAATTGTGTGGTATGCACAGTCCGGCGGCGATAATGCGCCGATATAATCTACACCGGAAATGTGAAGATATAACTGGATATATGCCGAGCATGACGGTAATATGTGACTACCAAAAATCAAGGAGGTCACGAACATGACGATTACAATCCATGCACAGGGTGCGGAGCGCAAGCGGCTGGTTAAGACCATCTCCGACTGGCTCGGCGTTCCCGCAAAGTACTGCGGTGCGCCCACATTCAACTATGAGGTGGATTACTTCACCATCGACCGAAACGGCAGCCTTTCCTTTGATGACCGTACCGACAGTGAGGTCATTGAACGCCTGCTGCAGCACATCTACGATGAGGGCTTTGACATCGACCAGAGCCACACTGATGACGAGGACGAGCCTTGCGCCGTCTGCATTTCCATGCCGAGGAGTCTGTTCACCGACAGCAATCTGGAAAACCTCAAGGCACTCATTGCCGCCAAGGGTGGTCTTATCAAGAAAGCCCTCGGAGTCGCTGACCTGCCACTGGAAATCACGGACACGAAGGTATCCTTCCCTTGGTTCCCGGCGACTCCAACCCCGGACGAGATGAAAGCCTATGACACCTTTATCTGCAAGCTGTGCGAAATGGCACGAAATCAAAGCCGTGTCAATTCTTCCGAAAAACCGATTGAAAATGAGAAGTACGCATTCCGTTGTTTCCTGCTTCGGCTGGGTTTCATTGGTGATGAATACAAAGCTGCTCGAAAAATACTGCTAAAGAACCTCTCCGGCTCTTCGGCTTTCAGAAACGGAGGTGCGCAGCATGAGATTTCCGAGTAAAGAGACGGTCGAGCGTATCCGTAAGGAATACCCGGTCGGCACCCGTGTGGAGCTTGTTCAGATGGATGACCCACAGGCACCGCCTGTCGGCACGAAAGGCACCGTGCGAGGTGTGGATGACATCGGCAGCATCATGATCGCTTGGGATAACGGCTGCGGTCTGAGCGTGGCATATGGCGAGGATATCTGCCGTAAACTGCTATAATATACACAGTTTTCAGACCACAAGATCGTGTAGTTTATGGCTCAGATATAACTGGATATAGTGAGCTTTCAGAGGTAATATGTGACTACCGAAAGGGAAAACAAACCAAAACGGAGGTCACAAACATGAGCCAGAGAACAGAAAACCAGGTAGCCGAAATGAAGAAGCAGACCATCGGGGTCGAGGTCGAAATGAACAGCATCACCAGAAAGAAGGCCGCAAGGCTGGCAGCCACCTTCTTCGGTACCGGGCGGTACGAGAACACCGCTTGCCGCAACGGCTACTGCACCTGGTCGACCTGGGATGAGAGCGGACGGGAATGGAAATTCCAGAAGGATGTCAGCATCGCAGGACCGGACAGTGAGAAATGCGAGATGGTCACGCCGATTCTCACCTACGCTGACATGGAGACCTTGCAGGAGCTGGTTCGCCGCCTCCGCAAAGCCGGAGCAAAAAGCGATGCCACCAGAGGCTGCGGTGTTCACATCCACATCGGTGCCAAGGGGCACACGCCCCAAACGCTCCGAAATCTCGCAAACATCATGGCAAGCCACGAAGACCTCCTGGCAAGCGCACTGAACCTCGACAGAGGCCGCATCAGCCGCTACTGCCGCACGGTTGACCCCAGATTCCTGGAACGGCTGAACAACAGAAAACCCACCACCATGGCAGCCTTGGCTGATATTTGGTACGGCAGCCAGAACGCCGACTACGGCAGAAGCCAGCACTACAACGACAGCCGCTACCATATGCTGAACCTCCACGCCACCTTCACCAAGGGAACGGTCGAGTTCCGGCTCTTCCAGTTCGATGCTCCGGCAGACGGCAAGCAGAACGGACTCCACGCTGGCCAGCTCAAGAGTTACATTCAGCTCTGCCTCGCCCTGAGCCAGATGGCAAAGACAGTCAGAACCGCAAGCCCCAAGCCCCAGCAGAACGAGAACCCCAAATACGCAATGCGCACTTGGCTCCTTCGCCTCGGCTTTATTGGCGACGAGTTCAAGACCGCAAGAGAGCTCCTCACGAAGCGCCTGGATGGGGATGCAGCCTTCCGCAGCGGCAGAGCAGCCGCTTGAAGGACGCAGCCCAGAGGCCCCCGAACCCGCTGATGGCGGGCTTTCGGTGGTAGAAGGCAACTTCGGAAAGGAGTATTTTTTATGGAAAAACGCTATTACATCGCTTATGGCAGCAACCTCAATGTCCGTCAGATGCGGATGCGCTGCCCGTCGGCACGGATCATCGGCACATCGGTTCTCAAGGATTACGAACTGCTTTTCAAGGGCAGCAAAACAGGCTCTTACCTTACGGTGGAAAAGAAGTCCGGCATCTCAGTTCCTGTTGCTGTATGGGAAGTCACCGCAGAGGATGAAAAAGCCCTGGACCGTTACGAGGGCTTCCCGAACTTCTATTACAAGAAGGAGTTGACCCTACCAATCAAGGGTATCCGCACGGGCAAAATCCGTAAGCGACGGGTATTCGTGTACATCATGCATGAGGACAGGCCCATCGGCATTCCGTCCATTCCTTATATGCAGACCTGCATCCAGGGCTACGACGATTTTGGCTTTGACCGGCTTGTGCTGATAGACGCTTATCTCAAATGTGGGGAGGAACATCATGAGGGAAAATAAAATCATCCGAATATCAGTCTGTCCCAGGTGCGGGCAAGCTTACCGGGAGCATCCGGCTCTTTCAAGGCTCGACAACGAAACACTCATCTGCCCGGATTGTGGCACACGGGAGGCGCTCGACTCCATCGGCGTAAAGCCGGAGGAGCAGGAGCAGATCATCGCCTCCATTCACCGCTGCCGCCAGCCGGAATAACGCTGTAAAATACACAGTTTTTACTCCGAATGATCGTGTACTATATGCCTCCGAAATGACTGGATATATCCCAGACATGACGGTAATATACACTCACAACAAAACAAACGGAGGTACACGATTATGTGGAAAGAAGGCAGCATCAGAGTTAACGGCGAGGTTTTTCACTACTGGATGAAGCAGTACGACAAAGGCTCCGAGTGGGGTATCGACGGCGGACGCATTTCCAAGCTGATGCTCAAGCGGGACGGCAAGATTGTCTGCAACTACGACAGGGGCTGGGACATTGAGCCCACCGATGAGAACACGCAGCTTGCGCTGGAGCTTCTGCTCCACAGCGAGAACTGGTAAAAAACCAAAATTTCAAAGCAACGGCTCCGTAAGGGGCTGCTGCTCGTTATACGGAAGGTCGCGCCGATTTCGGTGGCGGCTATTTTTATTGCTCTGCCGGAGGGGGTGAGAAATTGCGAAAGCTGAAAAACTACAAGCCGACAAGGTTCATGGAGAAAACCTCCCACTACGATGTGGATGCCGCCGATTATGCCGTCATGTTTATTGAGAGCCTATGCCACACCAAAGGCACCTGGGCAAGACAGCCCTTCGAGCTTATCGACTGGCAGGAGCAGATCATCCGGGACATTTTCGGTGTCCTCAAGCCCAACGGCTATCGGCAGTTCAACACCGCCTACATCGAGATCCCCAAGAAGCAAGGCAAATCGGAACTTGCCGCTGCCGTGGCGCTTCTGCTCACCTGCGGTGACGGAGAGGAACGCGCCGAGGTCTACGGCTGTGCCGCCGACCGTCAGCAAGCATCCATCGTTTTCAATGTGGCGGCTGACATGGTGCGGATGTGTCCGGCACTCTCCAAACGGGTCAAGATACTGGATTCCCAGAAGCGGCTCATTTATCAGCCAACGGGCAGTATCTACCAGGTGCTCTCCGCCGATGTCGGCAACAAGCACGGCTTCAACACCCACGGCGTGGTGTTTGACGAGCTGCACACCCAGCCGAACCGCAAGCTCTTTGATGTTATGACAAAAGGCTCCGGCGATGCCCGTATGCAGCCGCTGTATTTCCTCATCACCACGGCCGGCAACGATACGAAGTCCATCTGCTATGAGATTCACCAGAAAGCCAAAGACATCATTGAGGGACGCAAGATCGACCACACCTTCTATCCCGTCATCTACGGTGCGGAGGAATCGGACGATTGGACAGACCCGAAGGTTTGGAAGAAAGCCAATCCCTCCCTCGGTATCACGGTCGGCATCGACAAGGTGAAGGACGCCTGCGAGTCTGCCAAGCAGAACCCCGGCGAGGAGAACTCCTTCCGGCAGCTGAGGCTTAACCAGTGGGTGAAACAGGCGGTGCGCTGGATGCCCATGGACAAGTGGGACAAATGTGAGTTCACTGTCTGCGAGGATGACCTGGAGGGCCGTGTCTGCTACGGCGGCCTTGACCTCTCGTCAACCACAGACGTTACGGCATTCGTTCTGGTGTTCCCGCCAGAGGACGAGAGCGACAAATACATCATCCTGCCGTACTTCTGGATACCGGAGGACAACCTCGATCTCCGAGTCCGGCGCGACCATGTGCCATACGACGTGTGGGAGCGGCGGGGATACCTCCAAACCACGGAAGGCAATGTCGTTCACTATGGCTACATCGAGAAATTCATCGAAAGCCTGGGTGAGCGTTTCAATATTCGAGAGATCGCCTTTGACCGTTGGGGCGCTGTGCAGATGGTGCAGAACCTTGAGGGCATGGGTTTTACGGTCGTTCCATTTGGACAGGGCTTCAAAGATATGTCCCCACCCACCAAGGAGCTGATGAAGCTGGTGCTGGAACAGCGCATTGCCCACGGCGGGCATCCTGTCCTCCGCTGGATGATGGACAACATCTTCATCCGCACCGACCCTGCCGGAAACATCAAGCCGGACAAAGAGAAATCCTCAGAGAAAATCGACGGCGCCGTGGCGACCATTATGGCACTTGACCGTGCTATCCGCTGCGGCAATGAGAATGAAGAGAGCGTATACGACACAAGGGGCCTGCTGTTTATCTGAAATTGTAAACTTCTTGCGAACCGCTTGCATATCGCAAGCAAAAGTGGTATACTATATTCGCAAGGAGGCGATGAGTTATGGCAAGAACTTCTAATGTATTCGCGCGTGTAGAGCCTGAAATCAAAGAACAGGCCGAACAGGTACTTGATCAACTGGGTATCCCCATGTCCAATGCGGTCAGTATGTTCCTGCGGCAGATTGTTCTGCAGCGCGGCATTCCATTTGAAATGAAACTGCCGGAGCGCAAACCGGTAGCTTTCGGGTCTTTGACGAAGGAGCAGCGGGATGCAGAGCTTGAGAAAGGCATGGCAGATATCCGTGCCGGTCGCACCCATTCTGCGCAAAGCGTCATGGATGAACTGAAAAGAGACTACGGCGTATGAATTGGGAAGTAGAATTCACCGACCAGGCAAAACAAGACCTTCGAGCTATTCTGGACTATATCTCCTATGAGCTGCAGGAACCGAAGGTAGCTGTGAACCTGGTACGGCAAATTACAAAAGAGCTCCTCTCTTTGAACCAGATGCCCATGCGGTATCGGCTCTATGATGAGGAGCTTTGGCAAAGTCAAGGATTACGCTGCTTCCCGGTCAAAAACTATCTCATTTTCTATTACCCGGACGAAAGCAAAAGCACGGTCTATGCCGTGCGTGTGATTTATGGTGGACGGGATATCAGCCGTCAACTGAGCGAAATCGAAACGATCTGAATTCAACACAACGAGAGCATCTGTCTACGGACAGGTGCTTTTCTTTTGCCCATTTTGAAGGAGTGTGATCCACATGGGTATCTTTTCGGGCCTTTTCAAATCCAGAGACAAGCCCCAAAACCGCACGGCGGGCAGCAACTACGCTTTCTTCCTCGGCGGCACGACCTCCGGTAAAGCGGTAACAGAACGCTCTGCCATGCAGATGACCGCCGTGTATTCCTGCGTCCGCATACTGTCTGAGGCAGTGGCAGGACTGCCGCTGCACCTCTATAAATACACGGATAGTGGCGGCAAGGCAATGGCGCACGACCATCCACTCTACCACTTGCTCCACGACGAGCCGAACCCGGAGATGAGTTCCTTCGTATTCCGGGAAACCCTCATGACGCATCTGCTCCTCTGGGGAAACGCTTATGCGCAAATCATCCGCAACGGCAAGGGCGAAGTGGTGGCGCTGTACCCGCTTATGCCTAACCGCATGGAGGTCAACCGGGACAAGAACGGCAAGCTCTACTACCTCTATTCTACCCAGTCCGACGATGCACCCACCATGAAAGGCTCAACGGTCTATCTTGACCCATCCGAAGTGCTTCACATTCCCGGTTTGGGTTTTGACGGCTTGGTGGGCTACAGTCCCATCGCTATGGCAAAGAACGCCATTGGCATGGCGATTGCCTGTGAGGAATACGGTGCAAAGTTCTTCGCCAACGGCGCCGCCCCGGGCGGTGTGCTGGAACACCCCAGCACGATCAAAGACCCACAGCGTGTGCGGGAGAGCTGGCAGTCCACCTTCGGCGGCAGCGGCAACGCCAATAAGATCGCCGTACTGGAAGAAGGCATGAAATACACGCCCATCGGCATCTCGCCGGAGCAGGCGCAGTTCCTCGAAACACGCAAATTCCAAATCAATGAAATCGCTCGAATTTTCCGAGTGCCACCTCACATGGTCGGCGACCTGGAAAAGTCGAGCTTTTCTAATATTGAACAGCAGTCCCTTGAGTTCGTGAAATACACCCTTGACCCCTGGGTCATCCGCTGGGAGCAGTCCATTCAGCGGTCGCTCCTGTCGAAGGACGAAAAAGCCGTGTATTTCGTGAAATTCAATCTGGAAGGTCTACTCCGCGGCGATTACCAGAGCCGCATGAACGGGTACGCCATCGGTCGTCAGAACGGCTGGATGTCCGCCAACGACATCCGGGAACTTGAAAACCTCGACCGTATCCCGGCAAAGGACGGCGGCGACTTGTACCTCATTAACGGCAATATGCTCCCGCTGCAAAACGCCGGAGCTTTTGCAAATATCAACACCGATAACGGAAAGGAGGAAAAATCCGATGAAGAAGTTCTGGGATTGGAAAAACAGGACAGTGACCAACGAGGAGACGCAGGAACAGATCCAAGAGAGAACCCTGTTCTTAAACGGCACGATCGCTGAGGAGAGCTGGTTTGACGATGATGTCACGCCGCAGCTTTTCAAGGATGAGCTGATGTCCGGCTCCGGGAATATCACCGTCTGGATCAACTCGCCCGGTGGTGACTGCGTGGCAGCCGCCCAAATCTACAATATGCTCATGGACTACCACGGCGACGTCACAGTCAAGATCGACGGCATTGCTGCCTCTGCCGCATCCGTCATTGCGATGGCGGGTACAAAGGTGCTCATGTCGCCCACGGCACTCATGATGATCCACAACCCCTTGACGGTCGCTATCGGTGACAGCGAGGAGATGCAGAAGGCAATCGATATGCTCTCCGAAGTCAAGGAAAGCATCATCAATGCCTACGAGATCAAGACCGGCTTGTCCCGTGCCAAGCTCAGCCACCTCATGGATGCCGAGACCTGGATGAATGCCAACAAGGCTGTGGAGCTGGGCTTTGCCGATGATTTGCTGTTCAAGGCAGACGGTGAAAGCGCCACTGCAGAGGACAGCTTCGTGTTCAGCCGCAGAGCCGTCACCAACTCGCTCATGTCCAAGGTCAAGAGCCATCACACCCCGTCCGAACCTGCGAAAAGTGCAGGCACACCCATCTCCGAGCTCGAAAAGAGACTCGCACTTATCAAACCTTAAGGAGGATACAGACAATGAGTAAGATCAACGAACTGCGCGCACAGCGTGCAAAGACCTGGGAGCAGACGAAGGCGTTCCTCGACTCCCACAGAAGCGACAAAGGCGTCCTCTCCGCCGAGGACACCGCCACCTATGAGAAGATGGAACAGGAGATCGTCGACCTCGGTCGTGAGATTGAGCGCCAGGAGCGTCTGGACGCTTTCGAGCGTGAACTGAACACTCCGGTCAATACGCCCATCACCCAGAAGCCCGATACGGCAAAGGTGGACACCAAGACCGGCCGTGCTTCCGACACCTATAAGAAGGCATTCTGGGCGCAGGCCCGTACCAAGGGCGGTATGCTGACTGCAGAGATCCGCAACGCTCTGCAGGAAGGCGTGGACAGTGAGGGCGGCTACCTTGTTCCCGACGAATTTGAGAAGACGCTGGTGCAGTCCCTTTCCGCAGAGAATGTGGTCAGAAGCCTGGCTCATGTCATCACCACTGCCTCCGGCAGTCACAAGATCCCCATCGTCGCCACCAAGGGCACTGCTGCCTGGGTCGATGAGGAAGGCACCATTCCCGAAGGCGACGATACTTTCGGTCAGCAGCTCATCGGCGCACACAAGGTCGCTACCATGATCAAGGTGTCCGAAGAGCTTCTGAACGACTCTGCCTTTGACCTGGAAGCCTACTTCCGCACCGAGTTTGCCCGTCGCATTGGCAACAAGGAGGAAGAGGCGTTCCTCACCGGCGACGGCAGCGGCAAGCCCACGGGTATTTTCAATGCCACGGGCGGCGGTCAGCTTGGTGTCACGGCGGCTTCCGCGACCGCCATCACTGCCGACGAGCTGATCGACCTGTTCTACTCTCTGAACAGCGCCTATCGCAAGAACGCCGTGTGGCTTCTGAATGACTCCACCATGAAGAACATCCGCAAGCTGAAGGACTCCAACGGTCAGTATCTGTGGCAGCCCGCTCTGCACGAAGGCGGTTTTGATACGCTGCTCGGCAAGCGTATCTACACCTCTCCCTATGCGCCGGAGCTGGCGGCCGGTCAGAAGACCGTTGCTTTCGGCGACTTCAACTACTACTGGATCGGCGACCGCCTGGGTATTACCTTCAAGCGTCTGAACGAGCGCTTTGCGGAGACCGGTCAGATCGGTTTCATCGCATCCAAGCGCCTGGACGGCAAGCTCATTCTGCCCGAAGCTATCAAGGTGCTGCAGCAGAAGGGCACTGCCTCTTCCGGCACCTAATGAAAGGAGGCGGCGGTGATGGACGAGCTTCTTTCCAAAGTGAAAGCCAATCTCATTCTGGAACACACGGCGGATGATGCCTTGCTGAAAAGCTACATCACCGCCGCTGTTTCTTACGCCGAAAGCTACCAGCACATCCCGGAGGGCTATTACACGGAGAACCCCATGCCGCCTACCACCGAGCAAGCCGTTATCATGCTGTCGTCCCATTTCTATGAAAGCCGGGACGGCAGCACGGGCGGCTTCTTTGCGGATAACACCGGAGCGGCGCAGCAGGTGTGGAACACGGTCAATTTGCTGCTCCGCTTGGATAGGCGGTGGCAGGTATGAGTTTTGGAAAAATGAACGGCTTTGCCGACATTGTAGAAACCCGCCAAGTCAAGGACAGCGAAGGCTTCACTCATTCCGAGGATGAAGTCCTCGCTTCCGTCCGTGTGTACCAGGAAGATCGGCATGGCTCTCAGCGCTGGGCGAACCTCGCCGCATTCAGCGAAGCGACCGACCTGTTCCGCTTTCGGTGTATTCCGGAGCTGACGGTCACTACCGACCATTTTCTCATCTGCGATGACTGTCGCTACGATATTGTGTCCGTAGAGGATGTCAAAGGCCGTGGAATGTACATCGAGGTTTTAGCGAAAAGGAGTGAACCTACCATTGGCAAAAGCTGAAATGAAAATGCCGGAGGATTTCCTCCTGAAGATTTCCAAGCTCGGCAGCAACTTTGACAGCGTTGCGGATACCGTCCTGCAGGCCGGTGGCGAGGTCGTGCTGAAGAAGGTCAAGAGCAATCTCTCCTCCGTTATTGGCAGAGGGACAAAGTTCAAATCCCGCACCACGGGCGAACTGGAAGGCGCACTCGGCCTTTCTCCCTCCAAGATGAACCGGGACGGCAACCACGACATCAAGGTCGGTTTCGCTGAACCTCGCTCGGACGGCGGCAGCAATGCCAAACTTGCCAACATTCTCGAATACGGCAAGCACGGGCAGCCCGCAAAGCCGTTTCTGAAACCCGCGAAAACAGCGTCCCGGCAGGAATGTATCGATGCCATGACCAAGGCACTGGATGAGGAGGTGGAAAAGCTGTGAGCCTGCTATCCGATTTGCAAACCATCGCCGAGCATTGCGGCGTGTCCGTGGAAACGGGTGTGTTCTCCGGCAAAGCACCGGACACCTATCTGGTGATTACGCCGCTGTCGGACAGCTTTGAGCTTCACGCTGACAACACCCCCGGCTGCGAAACGCAGGAGGCACGGCTGTCCCTCTTCACAAAGGGCAGTTACACAAAACTGAAAAATGACCTTGTCCGTGCCTTGCTTGGTGCGGACTTTTATATTACCGATCGCCGGTATATCGGCTTTGAGGCCGAAACCGGCTACCATCACTACGCCATTGATGTGGCGCAAATCTACGAACTGGAGGAATGAATCATGGCAACGATCGGTCTTGACAGACTGTATTACGCAAAAATCACCGAGAACGACGCTGGTGAGGAAACCTACGATACGCCGTCCCAGCTTGCCAAAGCCATCTCCGCTGACCTTTCGGTGGAACTGGCGGAAGCGACGCTCTATGCCGATGACGGCGCTTCGGAGATCGTGAAGGAATTCAAATCCGGCACACTCTCCCTCGGCATTGACGATATCGGCTCTGCGGCGGCATCCGACCTCACGGGTGCAACCATCGACAAGAACAAGGTGCTGATTTCCGCATCCGAGGACGGCGGCGACCCTGTGGCGGTGGGCTTCCGCGCCAAGAAATCCAACGGCAAGTACAAGTATTACTGGCTGTACCGAGTGAAATTCGGTATTCCGGCGACGAACCTTGCCACCAAGGGCGACAGCATTACTTTCTCTACGCCGACCATTGAGGGCACTATTCTGCGCCGCAACAAGGCAGACGCAGGCGGCAAACACCCGTGGAAGGCGGAGGCTTTGGAGGGCGATGTGACCGCAGCGACCATCACGAACTGGTATAAGGAAGTCTATGAGCCGACCTATACCGCATCGTCCGAAATAACCACTTAACGGAGGTAACGCACAATGGATAACGAAAGAACCGCAGTCATCACCATCGGTGACGAGGAGTACACGCTGCTCCTCACAACCAAAGCCACCAAGGAGATCGCCGGTCGCTACGGCGGACTGGAAAACCTCGGTGAGAAGCTGATGAAGTCCGAGAACTTTGAAATGGCCATCGGAGAGATCGTGTGGCTTATCACGCTTCTGGCGAATCAGAGTATTCTTGTCCACAACCTCAAGGATAAAGAGCATCCCAAGGAGCTGCTCACGGAGGATGTGGTGGAGCTTCTGACCACGCCACTCGACCTTGCAGGATACAAAACCGCCATTACGGAAGCTCTCTATAAGGGCACCAAGCGGAATGTGGAAAGCGAGAAAGACTCAAAAAACGCACCAGTCGGGTAACGGTCTCCGATGCGGAGCTGTTTACCCGGCTTCTTTATTACGGCCTTGCCCACCTTCATCTCAGCCAGGATGAAGTGTGGCTGATGCCGTTCGGTCTGCTGCTGGACTTATGGGAGTGCCACAAGCAGTATAACGGGCAGGCCTCCCCGGCACGAGAGCATTACATTGACGATATTATCCCGGACGGCATTTGACCCATATCGGACAGCTTCACATCGAACTTAGTCCGTTTCCGTCGCAACTTCTTTGTGAACTTTTTCGTATAGCCTTGATATTTTTCAAAAATCGTGGTATACTACACATAGAAGTTCGGACGGTTTCGTCCTAAGTATGAGGTGAAATGCATGGTTAAACGAGATTCCTATATGAACCGACTGATCCACAGTATGTGGAACGGCGAGATAAAGGTCATCACAGGCATACGCAGATGCGGCAAGTCCGTACTGCTTTTCGATCTGTTTTTCGAGTATCTTCTTTCGCAGAACGTTTCGGAAGATCATATTTTGAAAATCGAACTGGATCAGCGGCGGTACTATAAGTTCAGAAATCCGATCACTCTGTGCGAATATGTAGAAAGCACCGTCCGGGACAGGAAGGATAAAAAGTTCTATCTGTTCATTGATGAGGTGCAGCTCACCACGAAAGTAGTGGACAAGGAAAACGGCGGCATCGAGGTTACCATCTACGATATGCTGAACGAACTCAAGGCATATAAAAACCTTGATGTTTATGTCACCGGCAGTAACTCCAAAGGGCTGTCGAAAGATATCGCAACAGAGTTTCGCGGTCGTGCTACACAGATTCATGTGTTCCCGCTGTCATTTGCCGAGTTTTATTCTGCCGTGGGCGGCGACGAGCGAAAAGCGCTGGATACCTATATGCTCTATGGCGGTATGCCTAGACTTTTAGCATTGGAGGATGACAAAGATAAGAAGGATTATCTGACCTCCCTATACAGCGAATTGTATGTCAAGGATATTGTGGAGCGAAACGGCATCGAGCGCGAGGATGTTCTGAATGATATTCTGGACTTCCTTGCTTCGCAGATCAGTTCGCTGACGAATCCGACCAATATCGCAAATGCCATCGCGTCCATGAAGAACGAAAAAATCAATCCTGCGATGGTTTCAAACTATGTGCAGTATGTTATCGACTCTTTCCTCATTTCAATGGCAAAGCGATACGATGTCAGAGGAAAGACCTATTTCAAGTATCCGAACAAATACTACTATACGGATATCGGACTTCGGAACGCACGACTGAATTACCGCCAGTACGATCCCGGTCACATCATGGAAAACATCATCTACAACGAACTTCTGCGGCGCGGGTACTCTGTTGATGTCGGTGTGGTTTGCGACCGCGCAGGCGACAGCAAGGTTCAGAAAGAAATCGACTTTGTGGTAAACGATGCGGATAAAAAAATCTATATTCAGTCCGCTTTCCGCATGGATACCGATAAAAAAGAATCCTCTGAGCTGGCATCGCTGATGCTTACCAAGGATTTCTTCAAAAAGATCATCGTTCGCATGGATGTGCCGCACAATTTTTATGATGACAACGGCATCTTCCACTGCAATCTGATCGACCTGCTGCTTGGCCGGGTAGAATTGTTCTGACAAAATAACTCATATATCTACGAGGAGTGACCTTTCGGGGACACTCCTTTTTCATACCATCAGGCACGCTTTCATCGAAAACTTCGGACGGTTTCGTCCCAACTTCTCGGTGAGAGGGTGCTTTTTTCATACCATCCACAAGGAGGTGACGGTACATGGCAGACAGTTTCGGACTGAAGATCGGTCTTGAGGGCGAAAAAGAGTTCAAAAAAGCACTGGCGGATATCAACCAGTCCTTCAAGGTGCTCGGCTCCGAAATGAAGCTTGCCACCTCTCAGTTTGATAAAAACGATAAATCCGTGGAGGCTCTCGCCGCACGGAATAAGATGCTGCGAAAAGAGATTGATGAGCAGACGACAAAAATCGACACTCTTCGCAAGGCTCTGCAGAATGCCGCCACCTCTTTCGGAGAGAACGACCGTCGCACCCAGAACTGGCAGATCCAGCTCAACAATGCCGAAGCCGCCCTCAACGATATGAACCGTGAGCTGGACGAGAACGAAAAAGCCATCAAGGAGGGCGGCAAAGCCGCAGAGGAATCCGGCAGTAAGTTTGAAGGCTTCGGCAAGGTTCTCAAAACCGTAGGTGTGGCACTCGGTGCTGTGGCCGTTGCCGCAGGTGCCGCCGCCGTGAAGCTCGGCAAAGAGGTCATCGCTGCCTATGCGGACTATGAACAGCTGGTCGGCGGTGTTGACACTCTGTTCAAGGACTCCTCGCAGGAGATCCAGCGGTATGCCGCCAACGCATACAAAACGGCAGGACTCTCTGCCAATGAGTACATGGAAACGGTCACGGGCTTTTCCGCAAGCCTGATCCAGTCTCTCGGCGGTGATACCGAGAAAGCCGCAAAGTATGCGGATATGGCAATCACGGATATGTCCGATAACGCCAACAAGATGGGCACGGATATGTCCTCCATTCAGAATGCCTACCAAGGCTTTGCCAAGCAGAACTATACTATGCTCGATAACCTCAAGCTGGGCTACGGCGGCACAAAGCAGGAAATGGAGCGGCTGCTCGCCGATGCGGAGAAGATATCCGGCGTCAAGTACGACATCTCCTCTTATGCGGATGTGGTGGAAGCCATCCATGTCATGCAGGAGAGCATGGACATTGCAGGAACGACCGCCAAGGAAGCGGAAGCCACTATTTCCGGCTCTGTCAATGCGCTGAAATCCGCCGTGTCGAACCTCATCGTGGGCTTCGGCGATGCGGACGCTGATATGGAACTGCTGTGCAACAACATGGTTGACGCCTTCAAGACCGTGGTGGCGAACATCACCCCGGTTATTGAGAACATCGTGGCGGCTCTGCCCACGGCGCTGGACGCTCTGCTGACGGCTGTGGGTGAACTGCTGCCCACACTGCTGGAAGCAGTCACCGAGCTGTTCTCGCAGGTGCTGGAAACGCTGCTTTCTTTGCTTCCGCAGCTTATCCCGGCGGCGGTGTCCGCGCTCATGACCATCGTGAACACGCTGATTGAGAATCTGCCCCTGCTCATCGAGGCGGCGGTTCAGCTGGTATCAACACTTGTGACCGGCATTGCGGATGCGCTTCCCACGCTCATTCCGGCAGCGGTGCAGGCTATCGTTACCATCGTACAAGGTCTGGTGGACAGCCTGCCGATGCTCCTTGACGCAGCCTTACAGCTTATCACAGGACTGGCGCAAGGACTTCTCGACGCACTGCCCGTGCTGATTGCCGCTCTGCCGGAGATCATCAACGGCATCATTACCTTTTTACTGGACTCCATCCCGCAGATCATTGAAACGGGCATCCAGCTTCTGACTTCGCTGGTGACTGCCTTGCCGGATATCATTATGGCAATCGTGGAAGCCATTCCGAAAATCATTGACGGCATTATTACCGCCGTGCTTAACGCCATACCTCAAATCATCCAAGCGGGCATCGACCTGCTGATTTCTCTCATTCAAGCCCTGCCACAGATCATCACGACTATCGTGCAGGCGATTCCGCAAATCATCTCCGGTATTGTCAACGCTCTGGTCGGAAACATCGACAAGATCATCATGGCAGGTGTGCAGTTGTTCGTTGCGCTGATTGAAAACCTTCCCACCATCATCGTGGAAATCGTCAAGGCCGTGCCGCAGATCATTGCGGGTATCGTGAAAGCCTTCGGCTCTCTGATGTATAAGATCGTAGAAATCGGCGGCAACATCGTCAAGGGACTGTGGAGCGGCATTCAGCAGCTGGCATCGTGGCTTTGGAACAAAGTATCCGGGTGGATTTCCTCCATCTGGGACGGCATCTGCGACTTCTTCGGTATCCATTCGCCTTCGAAGGAGATGGCGTGGGTCGGTGAAATGCTGGTCAAGGGCTTGTCCGGCTCCATTGAGGATAACGGTGATGAAGCGGTCAAGGCAGCAGAAGGCATGGCCGAGGACATTAACGGAGTCATGGGCGATCTCGCCCACGATATGCAGACGGCTCTGCCCACGGACTTCGATCTGAGCGGATCTGTCCGTACAGCGGTGGACGGTGCGGTCGGCAAGGCGGCATCCGCTTTCACCATTGCGCTGAACATTGCCACCTTTAACAATTACAGCAGCGAGGATATCCGTCAGCTTACCAACGAAGTCATGGAAACGGCGAATCAGTTCGCCCAGCGGAAAGGAGTAGTATTCGCATGACCTATTTTACCTACAACGGCCGCAGTTCCTCTGATTTCGGCCTGCATATCGAGAAGAAAAATGTGTTCTCCGCACCGGAGTACGATGTGGAGTTCATCTCCATTCCCGGCCGGAGCGGTGACATCATCAACCCCAACCGCCGCTTCTCCAACATCAAGGTCACCTATACCGTGTTCCTTGCCCGAAAAAATACAGCCGCCCTTGCGTCTGTCCTGCGGGACATCAAGGGCTGGCTTTATTCCGAGCCGGACAGATACCACGAAATCACCGACTCCTACGATGCGGAGTATTTCCGCTACGGCGTCATCTCCGGCAATCTGGACATTGAGGAGCAGCTGAACAAGGTCGGCAGTTTCACCGTGACCTTCAACTGCAAGCCGTTCAAATACAGCTATGAAGGGCAGCAAACCATTGCGGAGGGCAATCCGAGACTGACTGTCACGAATCCCACCGCCTTTGACAGCAAGCCCTACATTAAAATCTACGGCAGCGGCACGGTGCGGCTCATGATTACGCCCAGTGGTCAAGGTACAACTACCTGGGTGCTTTCCGGTGTGGACGAGTATGTTGAAATCGACAGTGAACTCATGAACTGCTATAAGGACACCGTCCTTAAAAATGATACCGTCACCGGCGAGGGCTTTCCGGTGCTGAAGCCCGGAGAAAACTCCATCGCCTGCGCCGGAAATGTGCGGCGGGTCGAGGTCGTTCCAAGGTGGCGGTGCTTGTAAATATGGGCGGTAGAAAAGTTCACAAAAGTATGGTATAATTTCTTAAAGTCAGAAAGACAAATCGGAATTTGAATTTCTATAAATTATGACCTCTTAACAGAGGTTATAGGTTATCAATAAAATCCTCCAAAAGCCTTGGAAATAAAGGATTTTTCGCTGTGTGCTCGCCTTATCCCTTTATACGATTTCACTATTGTTTATGCTTCCCTCGTGACCTCATAAGGGAAAAATCAAGGGAAGAAAAAACTCGTAACACAATATAACAAAATGTGGTAATCAGGAAACTGTGACATATGTGCGAATATATTATACTGGAGGATTTTATAATGGACAAGTACATTTACGATAACAGCAACGGCTTATGGTATGAATTACAGAGAGATTATTACATCCCCTGTTTGGTATTACCTGCCGAAAAAGAAGAAAGGCATATCGGAGTATGGGGACAGCGGCATTTGCGGTATATCCGTGAGCATAGAAAAGTGTTCTACATCAAGCTGTTGACAAGCGGCAAACTGCAATCCCACCTTGCCGATGTTGAAGAACAGGCACAGGAACTGTTTGACCATCTTATGAAACAACGGGCAGAGCGTGAGGGCATTACCGAAAAACTGAAAGCAGACAACCAAATGGAATGGGTTGGCAGAATGAGCAATCTGCGGTCTGCGGTTACGGAAACTGTCAATGCCGAGGTGATCTTCGTATGAGAAAACGGAAGTATTACCTTTACCTCACAGCAGAGGAGCGGCGGTATATCTTCAATGCTTTGCTTGCTTTCCGCAACAGACTGATAGCACAAGGCAGATATACGGATGCCGTTGACGAGGTTATGATAAAGTTCGCAAAATGAGACTGTAACGCCAAAATACACAAAATCGAGGGGTAAGGTACAAACACCTTACCCCTCTGTTTTTGCGGTCAGAAAATAGCTTGAAATATGGCTTTTCATCCCATTTTCGTTACTTGTCTACTTTCTCTAACATCGCATCATAAATTGCCTGTGTTTCTTTTGGATCGCTCATTCCAATGACAAGAGTTTTCTCGCCGGAAGTCAAGATAATATGCTCTTTAGCACCTGTATAGGAATATAAGGTGTATGATCCAAATTCATCATTTTGGAAAATGCCCATAGATAGTTTGGGAGAACCAAAACCGCTTGTTCGCACTCCTACATCTAAATTCTTACGGTATTCAATGGTCTCAATTTCGGAATAATCGATCTCCAGGTCTGTCCAATAGGTTGCATTGATCGTTAATGCTGTATCTTCGCACTTTACCTCGATGTTACCAGTAAACATTAAAAGAGCAACACCTAATAAAATGATGGGTACTATAACTGCGGTTATTCTAAGCGCAATTTTTTCCGCACCGCTTTTGGGCGCTTCAGCATATACAATTCCTTCCTTTTGATGCTGTTTGTAAATGAAATAAGAGTAAACTATAGGAATAATCGCCAAAGCAGCAATCACACATACTACAACCCATACCATCACTTTTAGAGGAAGAAAAATGGAGAGCAATAAAATAAGTCCTCCAACTACCCAGACCTTACCGCCAAATCTATGCGTTTTATTCCAATTCTCCTCGTTATTCAACGCCCAAGAAATCTTGATACCCAGCGTTCTGTTTTGTTTAACTTTGGGTAAGTAATTGCCTATAAAGATGAACATTACTCCGAGCATAGCCGGCATAAAAAATGCTAAATCAAATTCTTTGCCAAAAGCTGCACGATACATTATTCCGTTTGCGAAAAGGGATATAATCGGAAGAATCCAAAAAACCATTCCCAATGCTTTTTGATTTTGATCTTTTTGTTTTTTATCCAATGAAGTAAAAAGCAAACAAACAAAATGGAAAATCAAAAGTATGATAGGTGTACCAAAGACAGCAAAGACCTTTCCGCTTAATCCGTCCGCATTGCCGTCAGCTCCCCAATGGGTTGTAATAATGTCAGGCAAATCATTCCACATAATGATCCCGAATAAAGCCGGAAGTAAAATAATAATTGACGATATTATAACCTTAATCTTGTTCTTTTTAAGCATTATCATTATCCCCTTTCAAATCTGCAATCCATAGCATAGTTTCCTCCAAAACAGAGGTGTTGATTTCATAGAAAATGAACTTTCCTTCTCTTGTATCTCTGATTAAGTCAGCATCCTTCAACACCGATAGATGTCTTGAAATCGAAGGTGCTGTTACAGAGAAATGGTTGGTAATCTCTCCCGCAGACATTCGCCCCTTTTTCAGCATATTTAGTATTTCACGGCGAATTGGGTCAGCAAGAGCTTTTAATGTCTGTTGCAGTCCCATTTGACACCCTCCCTTAACATTTAACCAAATTGTTAATTATATTATACGCATAGAGACTATAATTGTCAATAGGTTCGCTAAGATTTTCATACAAATTGAAAGGGGCGGCTTTCTCTTTGCCGCCCGTAATATGTAATCCCGCAAGGCAGGGAAACTGCCCTGCGGTGTTGTTTTCGGTGTTAAAGCTATCTTTCTCTGTCGTGGGATCGATGCTTGGGTTTGGTCTGTCTGCCCTCTGCCTGCAACCATCTTAGCTGGTCACGGACACTTTGCTTTTCTGGCGGTGCATACCGTTCTTTTTCGGCGGGTCTGCTTTTTTCTTTGACCTTGCGTTCCCATTCTGCAAGCTCTCGGTTGTAGTTATTAACTATGACTTCTGCCTTGCAGTAGGTTGCCATAAATGCTTGCACGTCGGGATAACCGTCATCTTTCAGAATATCGGGTATTGTTTCAAGCATAGCGGAGATTTTTTCTTCCCTCTGCTGTATCTGCGTTTCCAACGCCTTTCGCTCCTTGCCCTTGAATATACCCTTTGTTTCGGCAAGCTGTGCCTTTAACTTGGGTACTTCATCCTGCAAGCTGCGGATTTCTCTTGCCCTGTCCTGCACCCGTATCATCAGCTTCTGCATTGTGCGGAACTCTGCCATATCCATATTGAGTACCGGTTTGGGCGGTAGTGCCGTCTGCCTTATCAGGTTCTGCAAAAATTCCTTTGCCTTGCCCACAATACTGCGGAACAGATTTGGCAGCCATCCATTCGCTTTAATGGATTGACTTGCTTTTTGGTGGATCTCATCTTTCTTGATTTCCAGTATCTTGGCTTCTTCAATCCCTGATATGAGTGCCATATCCGCCGTTCTGTTCCATTCCTGCCTTGCGGCATTGTCTGCTTCAATTTCTGCGGCTTTGGGATTGTTCTTGCCAATCTTCTTGGTTGGCAGATAGATACTGTCGGGATTGAACACCTTTAGGTGCTGTTCGGGGTCTGAGATATGCCGATTGATAAGGGCGGTATAGATTTCCTTTACTTCCCGAAGAAAAGGGTCGCTTTTGAAGCGGTCATCCTTTACGGTGAAAAGGTGCTGTTCGTATATGCCGCCTTTGGGGATAACGGTACAGCCCTCACGGACTTTGCCGCTTTCATCGGTGATCTCTTTCTTGGTGCGTACCCGCTTGCCCGTTTCATCATAGAATACGCTTCGGGTGGCGATCTTTATATCCGGCTCGGCAAGTAGCCGCCTTTCACTGAATATAAGGTGGATGTGGTAATTGGTCTTTCTCTTGTTGTGGTGGAGTGCCGATACACATTCCACATTGTACCGTCTGCGAAATTCCTCTGTGAAATCTTCAAGTACCTGTTGCGGCTCATAGGTGGTGTAAACTTCGGGCAGGGCAATTATCAATTCCCTTGCTTCGATACACTTCCCCGGCGAGTTGCTTCGCTTAAATTCCTGCTGACATTCTTTTGCAAGGTTTCGCCAAAAGGAATTGTCTGCGGTGCGGTAAGTGGCATAGAGGTTTTCCTGTCTTGCATGGCTTGTAATATACGATATTCTTCCCTTGACATTATACAGCTTTGACATCTGAATAAAGCTGTGGCGTGTCATAAATCATCTCCGTTCTGTGTTGTAAAGGTGCGTTTTCATTTTGCAACCGACTTGTCGGTTGCGGCTGTTTTGGCGGCGGGTGCTGACGAGACAGCCAATGAAAATTGCGGCAGCAATTTTCTCTGTATCATAGCGGCGGTATATGCCGACAAGCTGTGATACAGGCTCCCTGCAAGGGCGAAATATCACTTGAACAAATCGTAGATTTGTGCGAGGGGTGTATTTCGCTCTCAAACGCCGAGGGCTTTGAGAACGGTTTACTCTACCTTACGGACATCATCCTGACACAGTAGGTTTCTGCCCTGATTGACGGTCATAAAACGCTCTAAGGTATCCCTGCGGATAATGGTTTTACGTCCGACCTTCAGAACAGGCAGCTTGCCCCAGTCCACCAACTTTCGCATTGTGTTTCTGCCGATGCCGCTGGTTTCTGCCGCTTCTTCGATTGTCATTCCCATTTTGATTGCGTTCATAGTGCTGTTCTCCTTTCTTAAATACTCAAAATGCAACTTTGGTATTATCATTATACTTATTTTGCCATCACTTGTCAACCTGTTTTGCAACCTTTTAAGGATTATTTTTAATATTTTTCGGAAATAGGGGTTGCAAATTGAGCTTGTTTGTGCTATACTGTACTCAAACAGGAGGTGAATACCTTGGAAGAAGAAACAATGTTTACCCCAAAACAAGTCGGGGAACGCATTAAAGAGCGTAGAATAGAACTCAAACTTTCTATGCCGGAACTTGGCAAGCGTATCGGCGTGAACAAGTCTACCATTCAAAGGTATGAAGCTGACGGCGTTGATCCGAAGCGAACAATGATTATCAACGGTCTTGCCGAAGCACTTCTTACCACTCCCGAATGGCTGACAGGTCTTTCTGATGATAAGGAATATGACAGCTATACACTCTGCCAAAAGGACATTGAGCAGCACATCAAGAAATATCTTGATACGGTGTCCTCTACCGTAAAGGGTGAGCCGCACCAACAGATGCTCACTACATTTCTCGGGAAGATAATTGATTTGTACTCTGTGCTTTGCCACTACTTTTCCGATGCTATGACAGAGGTTGACCGTGTGGCAAACGATGAAGGCTTGAAGCAATCGCTTATGCGATACGCTATCGAGTCGGGAGCGATTACCGAAAAGGTCTATCGCAACGAAATGGAATTACCTATCGAAGATATGAAACGATTTCTTGACGGGATTTTACATATCTACGATGAAGGTCGTACCGCTGTAAAGATGGGCGATCTCTTCGAGATAGTGACGGAAGCTGAAAAAAGGCTATCCGAAAAGAACAATTCCGTGGCACCTTGACAATTAAAAAAGCCGATTGAAACCAATCGGCAGAAGTGACACTATTTACTTTACGCACACCATATGTCACAGTTCCGATTGCCACGGATAGAAAGGAGAAATTTTATCTATGGCAAAAGGTTCTGTAAGAAAGAAAGGCAAAAAGTGGTACTACCGCTTCTATATCGAAGATGAAAGCGGAAACCGTGTGCAGAAGGAGTTTCCCGGCACTGAAAGCAAGGCTGAAACAGAAGCCCTTATGCGAAAGGCAATGGAAGACTACGAGGAAAAGAAATTCGTAGCCAAGTCCGAAAATGTTACGGTGGGAACGTTGCTGGATCAATGGGTGGAAGAAGAACTGAAGCCCGGCAATCTGAGCAATGGTACAGTAATGGCATATCAGGGTACGGTAAACCGTATCAAGCAGTACCCGATTGGGGAACGCAAGCTGAAAACTGTAACTGCTGACCATTTACAGGCATATATCGACTTCCTCAGTTTCGGTGGCACAAATCCCGATGGCACACAGGCAAAGGCTCTCAGCAAGGGGTATCTGCGATTGTTCTCGGCAGTCCTGCAAGGGGCGTTCCGTTTTGCGGTGTTCCCGAAAAGGCTGATTTCCTTTAACCCGATGCAGTATGTAGTGTGGAGGGGCAAAAAGGAAGAATACGAACTGTTCTCAGACGAGGACGGGAATGTGACTTCCGCCCCCACAATCAGCCATGAGCAGTATCTGAAGCTGGAGGACTTTCTGAAAAAGAAAGACAATCCGGCGTTGCTGCCCATTCAGATTGCCTACTACACGGGGCTTCGAATCGGCGAGGTTTGCGGCTTGACCTGGCAGGATATTAACCTTGAAGGTCAGTACCTTACAGTACGCCGCAGTATGCGCTACAACGGGGCAAGGCACAAGACGGAAATCGGAGCGACCAAGCGAAAGAAAATCCGTACTGTGGACTTCTGCGACACACTGGCAGAAATTCTTAGAACAGCCAAAGCCGAACAGCATAAAAACCGCTTCCGATACGGAGAGTTGTACAGCCTCAACTATTACAGTGAGGTCAAAGAAAAAGACCGTACTTATTACGAGGTTTACAGTCTGCCGAGAACGGAAGAAGTCCCGGAGGGATACAAGGAAATATCCTTTGTCTGCCTCAGACCGGACGGGGCGTTTGAATCGCCGAGTACGGTAGGGATTATGTGCAGGGCGGCAAGGAAAAAGGTCGATGGGTTGGAGGACTTCCATTTCCACCAGCTTCGTCACACATTCACAAGCAATCTGCTCTCAAATGGGGCTGCCCCAAAGGATGTGCAGGAGCTTCTCGGACACGCTGATGTCAGTACCACAATGAATATCTACGCTCACGCTACAAGGGAAGCGAAGCGTACTTCCGCAAGGCTGCTGGATAAGGTAGTCGGCGGCGAATAACAAAAAGTTTCCCTTGTTTTCGCTCATAAGGGCAAAAACAAGGGAAAATACATAAGGTTTGAGAATTACACAGGCGAAAAGCCTTGAAAATACAGAGTTTTCAGAGGGTTGAGTAGATAAACTGGAATTTGACAGAGGAGTGTGATTGTATGAAAAAGTTGATAGCATTGATTTTAGCATTGGTTTGCGTTCTCTCTTTGGTTGGTTGCAACAACAGAAGCATGAATTACATCATTAGCAACGAGCCAAGCATTACAGGTATTGTCAAAGAAACGAATGAAAATGCCACTCTGATTGAAAATGATGATGGTGAATATTGGGTATCTCTGAATGTGGAGAACAAGGATAGTGTGACCAAGTTCAATGTCGGTGACGAAGTTGTGGTCTATTACGATGGCAATGTTGCAGAAAGTTATCCGATGCAGATAAACACGGTCTACGCTATCACATTGAAAACTCCTGCTGACAGAACGGAGAACGCCAAATCTTGAATATAGCAAAGGAATGTGATTGTATGAAAAAAGCTACATACATAATCGGAAGTATTGAAATAATCGTTGGTATTATTTTGTTATCCGTTGTATCGATCATTAAAGGATCATATAATTAAGCCAATTCTAGTTTGCCGAACTAAAACTGAATCCATAACAAACCACCGTGGAGAAATCCCCGGTGGTATTTTTATGCCCGGAAGGAGGTGGCTTTCATGATTCCAGTCCTATACCCACCCAACGCCACGGATTTTTCTACATTCGGACTTGGTGTGTTGACGGACACTATTTCCTGCGAGGTCACCGAGGAGCGAAACGGTGTGTTCGAGTGTCTGCTGAAATACCCGGTCAGTGGTCAGCACTATGGGCTAATCACCAAGGAATGCATCGTCAAGGCAAAGCCCAACGATACCGCCGCCGACCAGGCATTCCGCATTTACCGCATCACGAAACCCTTAAACGGCATCGTCACGATCTACGGTCAGCACATTTCTTATGACCTTGCCAATGTGCCGGTGCTGCCGTTCAGTACCGATAGCCGCTCCCCACAGCTCATTCTCTCGCAGCTTTTGTCGGGAGATACACGCTTCACGGGCTGGACGGACTACTCGGATGCAAAGGCATTTTCCGTCACCCAGCCGAAAAGCGTCCGAGCCTGCCTTGGCGGCACGGAAGGCTCCATGCTCTCCAAATGGTACGGCGAGTTTGAATGGGACAACTTCACGGTAAAGTTCCATTCGCACCGCGGGCAAAAGACCGGCGTGGTCATTGAATACGGCAAGAACCTCACCGCATTGGAGCAGGATGAGGACAACAGCGGCGTGTACACGGCTTTGCTTCCGTATGCGGTGTACACCCCAGAGGGCGCGGATACCGAAACCGTGGTCACGCTGTCGGAGGTCACGCTTCCTATTGTGACCTCGGAGATCGTCCGGGCGAAAACGCTCATCATGGATTTCTCCGACCAATTTGACGGAGTTGTAACCGAGGATGCCCTCCGAGCGAAAGCCAACAGCTACATCAAAGCCAATCCGCTGGGAGCGACCATCCCCACGGTGAAGGTGTCCTTTGAACCGCTCTGGAAACAGCCGGAGTATTCGGCGCTCCTGGAGCGGGTCAACCTCTGTGATACCGTCACCATCCGGCACTCGCTTCTGGGTGTCAGCGTGTCGGCTATGGTCATCGAAACCGTATACGACACCCTTGCCGAGCGGTACAAGAGTATTTCCCTCGGTCAGAGCAAGTCCAGTATGATCACCACCATTTCCGAGGTGCAGTCCACGGTCGACAAGGTGGAGTCCACGGTGGGACGCTTTCCAAAGCTGCTTCAAACCGCCATCGGTAAAGCCACCGGGCTTATCACCGGCCAGAGCGGCGGCTATGTGGTCATCCATACCACCGAGGAAAACGGACAGCCCTATGAGCTGCTCATTCTGGATGCTCCCTCCATTGACGAAGCCGTGAATGTCTGGCGGTGGAATGTGGGCGGCTTGGGATTTTCTCGTAACGGCTACAACGGCCCCTACGAAACCGCCATCACAGCAGACGGTCAGATCGTCGCAGACTTCATCACCTCCGGTTCTCTGGTGGCGAACATCATCAAGGCCGGTGTCATCCAGTCGCAGGACGGCTCGTCATGGTGGGATTTGGAGAGCGGCGAAGTCGTGCTTCGAGCCTACGCAACCAGCAAGGAGGTCACCGAGGTCAGCGACCGCATCACCACCATTGAGGAGCAGAAAATGCTCCGGCTGGTCATTATCTCGTCCAACGGGAACATCTTCAAAAACGGCAATGTGAAAACGCTGCTTTCCGCCAAGGTGTACTCTTGGGACGAGGACATCACCGACACACTGGATGCCAACCAGTTTGTCTGGACAAGGGTGTCGGAGGATACGGAAGCGGACAAGGTCTGGAACGAGCAGCATTTCGGCGGCGCAAAGTCCGTGGTCATCACCGGTGCGGATGTCAAAGTCCGCGCCACTTTTTATTGTGACCTCATCGACACCACGACCAGGCAAAGCCTGTTATAACGGAGGAATTTACTATGGCAACCGCAGAACCCACAACAGAAGCCGGCACAGTGTCCGGTTCAGATACAACAACTTCAAAGGAGGCTTCTCACATGAGCAAAGCACAAGGCCAGTTTACCATCATCGACTACAATGACGCACTGACGCTGACGGGGTACATCGGCTCAAATCTCGCCAAGACTCAGATGTATAACCCCGACAACGGCAGTTATACCCCGGACTGGAAAACGAAGAACCTCGTTCTGACGCCCAGCCTGTATGTCATCGGCACCACCGCCGACCAGATCGCCACCGCCAATGTCACCTCGGTCAAGTGGTATGTGGGCGACAGCAACACCGCCATTACCGCAGGTACGAACTACGGACTGAGTGGTGCCAAGAGCCACATCCTCACGGTCAAGGCCAATGTCATGGCGGAGCTGCCCGGCATCGACTACCGCTGTGTCATCACCTACAAGGACGAAAGCACCGGCCTGTCGCTGACCCATCCGCTGACCATTTCCTTCTCCCGTGTGGTCAACGGCTCCGGCATCGTTGACCTGCTGGTCACCACGCCCAACGGAAATGTGTTCAAGAACGAGGAGGTCGCCAGTCTGACCGCCAAGGCCGAGCTGTGGCGCGGCTCTACGGTGGACACCACCAAGGTCAGCTACAAGTGGGCGGTCATGGACGCTTCCGTCACCGCTACTTCTTCCACCGGCTATGATGCAGACTTCGGTATCGGCTGGCGCAAGCTCTCGGATACCGCCGACAAATACACCGGCACGGCCACCAATACCCTCACGGTCTACGCCGCAGCGGTGGACAGCTACGCCGTGTTCAAGTGCTGTGCCCAGGACACGGATTCCGCATCGGCTTCTTATAACACGAAGTTTTTCGATGTGGCGACCTTCATCGACAACTCCGACCCGTTGCAGATCATCGTCACCTCCACGGGCGGCGATGTGTTCAAGAACGGCCAGGGCACGACTGTGCTGACCGCCGTCTGCTATCAGGCAGGCTCCGAGGTGGACGCAGCCGGAAACGGCAGTTACACCTGGACGAAGTACAACAAAGACGGTGTTGTCGATACCTCTTGGGGTACCAACGGCAGCAAGACCGGTAAGACCCTGTCGGTGTCCAGCGCCGATGTGGATACCAAGGCAACCTTTATGGTCGTTGTGGCGCTTTGAGGAGGTGGTGAGATGATCGCATCGGCACAGTTCACGATTATCAGTCTCTGCGATGTGGTCACCTCGGACACGCCTCCGGAGAACCCCTATGAGGGGCAGCTCTGGGTGGACACCTCTGTGACCCCGCCGGAGACGAAGATATGGGACGGAAACGAATGGGTGGTGCAGAACGACATTGAAACGATCCGCACCACCATTTCCATTCTGACCGAGAAGGACGCACAGTTCCAGCAGACCATCGACGGGCTGAACAGCTATGTGGCGACCCTTACCGAAACGGTGGAAACAGTGTCCAACGACCAGGGCGTCCTGGAGGAACGGGTACTGAACTCCGAAAGCCGTGTTTCGGAGCTGGAACACACGGTGGATGGACTATCCGTCACCATGCAGGAGCAGTACATCGGCGGCATCAACTATGTGCAGAATTCTTCCGGGCTGAACGGCATCACGGATGATTGGAGCTACTCCGGTACGGTAAAAACAGATGTCTCCACCGATACCCAGAACAACACCATTTCCGACTCCTGCTTTGTGCTGGGGGCCTACTCCTCACTGTCGCAGTACATCCGAGGGGTGGTTCCCGGCACTTATACGATCTCGGTTCGGGCAAAGAAAACCTCGACCATGTCCGGGTATTTCTATGTGACCTACAACGGAAACAAAACTGCGTATCTCTTCAATAAGAGCACCGCTTTTGACTGGACGGACTATTCCGTGACACTCACGGATGTGACCGACCCCACACTGCGCGTCTACTGTTACTGCCGGGACGCATCCATTTATCTGGCGGACATCATGATCACCGAAGGTGCGATTCCCCGAAAGTGGACGCCTGCACCTAACGAGATCTACACGCAGGAGGTCAAGATCGATAAGCGTGGCATTGAGGTATCCAACAGCGCATCGTCCCAGCGGACGGTCATCACGAACACGGAGTTCGCCGGTTACTACAATGATGAGGTGATTTTCACCCTGAACAAAGATGAAACACAAACCAAGAAAACCACGGTAGACGGCGATTTGACCGTGGGCAAGACGAAGTTCGTTCCCATGCCGACAGCGTCCGATGGGCTGAATATCGTCATTCTGGACTAAAGGAGGTAAGGCTATGGCAATGACAGGCGGCACTGCCTATTTGGTGAAATCCGAAAGAACGAATTACGGCTCCAACAGCTGGACGACTGATCTGTACATTTATGTGAAGGTCATCTCCCAGAATGTGATCGCAAACACATCCACCATCGTTCTGGGTATGTATGTCTATTCGAAATACTCCATCGCATGGTCGGACTTCGGCACCAACGGCACTTCCTATATCGGCACGGCCACCTCCGGCTCAAACTGCTTCACCTTTACAAACGGCCAGAGCGGTAGCGGCACGAAGTGGCTGATTGAGGACAAGCAGGTCACCGTGTACCACAACAGCAACGGTACGCTGACCCTCCCGATCTACTGGCACTGGGGCGTCAACAGCCCGTGGGGTCAGTACACCGGTCCTTCCGGCAGCTACAATGTGACGCTGAGCACCATTGACCGAGCTGCCCCTGCCGTTACCTTTTCTGTTTCGGCTATTACCGCAAATGGCTTCAAAATCTCTGCAAACTCCACCTCAACAGCGGATATCTGGCAGTACAGCACAAACGGCGGCTCCACATGGACGACCTTTTTTACGACCGCATCCACCAGTGCCAGCGTAACATTGTCCTCACTTTCGCCGAACACAAACTACACGGTGAAGGTGCGGGCACGGCGGCAGTATAACCAAGTCTATGGCACCTCCGGCAGCTCCACGGTGAAAACATTGGGCGGTGCGGTGGTAAACAGCGTCAGCACGGTGACCGCAGACAATGCCAGAGTGACCATCACCCTCAATGTCACCGTGTACGAACCGTCTTACATCAATTCTCTGGCGATCAAAAGCGGCAGCACGACCATCTTGACTATTTCCGGGCTTTCCTGGTCGAAGGGCACTGCGAACCGCACAGTCACGCTGACATCGGCGCAGAGGACGACGCTGCTGAATGCAATGGCATCCATCAAGTCGTTCACCGGCACTTTTGCGGTTTCGTCCTACAGCGGGTCTACGCAGATCGGCAGTACTTCAAGCAAGACCGCCACTGTACTGACCACGGCAACCAACTCTGCTCCGACCATAAGCGGATTCACTTATGCCGACAGCTACACGACCACAAAGAACCTCACGGGCAACAACCAGCTGTTCGTGCAGAACTACTCGACTCTCAAGGTTATACCCGAAACAGCGACTGCGAAGAATGGGGCGTCCATTTCTAACTACACAGCGTCCTGCAACGGTTTATCCGCATCCAATTCAACCGGATCTGCTATCACAGTCGGAAAGATCGCCAAGTCCGGCAGTGTAACGGTCACGCTCTCGGTCACGGACTCCCGCGGCTACACCGCCGAAACTTCACGGACGGTGACAGTCATTCCGTACACTAAGCCGAAGATATCCTCGGTGACGCTCCGACGAACCAACGACATTGAAGCGGAAATGCAGCTCAAATTCAGCGGTTCTATTTCCGCTGTGACCGTTGACGGGACGCAGAAAAACAGCGTGGTTTATGTGCGGTATCGGTACAAGAAAACCAGTGAGAGCAGTTACGGCAGCTACACCAGCATCTATTCCGGCACGACAAAAAGCGGAACCTCTTTCAGCTACTCCAATTTGGAACTGTGCAATCTGGATGCCAACAGTTCCTACGACTTCCATTTGCAGATCCAAGACAAGCTCTATTCTTTGAGCAGTCTGGATCTGTATTTTACTGTTCCGCAAGGGACTCCGCTCATTGCGCTTCGGAAAAAGAAGGTCGGCATCAACACGCCGAACCCGCAAGCCACGCTGGATGTGGACGGCAGCATCCACATGAACGGCGTCAATGTCCACGGCAAAATGGGTAGAGTGGACGGCTCGACCACCGACCTTAACAATGTAAAGACTCCCGGTTACTATTTTGCGTATTCCGCTTCCACGGAAAAGCACTTTCCGACCACCACAATCGGTATGCTGGAGGTCTTTCTGCCGGAGAGCTACTTTATTCAGCAGCGGTACACCGTCTATGATGGCTCAAGGATGTATATCCGAGGGAACTATGGCGGCACATGGTCCTCGTGGCACACGGTGTCGCTGACCGCAGTAACATAACTTTTTCGGAATCAAGGCGCTCTGCGGAGTGCCTTTTTTCATACACAAATTAAACTTTCAAAGGAGGACAAACAACATGAAAGAATTCTGGACGACCATTCAGGTGGTATTCGCCGGTATCGGCGGCTGGCTCGGATGGTTCTTGGGAGGATGTGACGGCTTGCTTTACGCGCTTCTGGCCTTCGCTGTCATCGACTACATCACCGGCATCATGTGCGCCGTGGTGGACAAGAAGCTGTCCAGCGAAGTCGGATTCAAGGGCATTTTCAAAAAGGTGCTCATCTTCGCCCTGGTCGGCATCGGGCATATTCTCGACACCCGCGTCATCGGCAGCGGCTCGGTGATGCGTACCGCCGTCATTTTCTTCTACCTGTCGAATGAGGGCGTATCCCTGTTGGAGAACGCCGCATACCTGGGACTGCCCATTCCGCAGAAGCTGAAATCCGTGCTGGAGCAGCTACACGACCGCGCTGAAAAGGAGGACGAATAATATGGCTTATACGAATAGCCCGCTGGTGTCCTACACCAAACTCAGCCCGAACCACTCCGGGCAGCGCACCCACAGCATTGACCGCATCACGCCCCACTGCGTGGTGGGTCAGTGCAGTGTGGAAACGCTGGGCAACATCTTTTTGCCGACCTCACGGCAGGCAAGCAGCAACTATGGCATCGGCGTGGACGGTCGGGTCGGGATGTATGTGGAAGAGAAAAACCGCTCCTGGTGCTCCTCCTCCGCAGCCAACGACCAGAGAGCCGTCACCATCGAGTGTGCCAGCGACAACACCGAGCCTTACGCTTTTAAGGATGTGGTGTACAAAAGACTCATCGAGCTTTGCACCGACATCTGCAAGCGCAACGGCAAAACCAAGCTGCTCTGGCTGGGCGATAAGACCAAGACACTCAACTACACCCCGAAATCCGACGAGATGGTGCTGACCGTCCACAGATGGTTTGCGAACAAGAGCTGCCCCGGTAACTGGATGTATGCCCGCATGGGCGATCTGGCATCCAAGGTCACGGCAGCTCTCGGCAGCGAGGTGAAGCCGATCGAACCGACCCAGCCCACTGGCACAATCAAAGCTGGCGACCTCGTGGCCATCACAGGCAGCACCTACTATGGCGGCAAATCCATCCCCGGCTGGGTGAAGAAGCTCCGCTGGTATGTGGTTGAGGTCAGTGGGGACCGTGCAGTCATTAATAAGGACGAGTCCGGCAGGTACGCCATCATGTCGCCGGTCAAGACCTCTGCACTTGCCGTGGCAGGTACCAAACCCACCGATGACTATCGCATCCATACCGTGGTGCATGGTGACACCCTCTGGGCGATTGCCAAGAAGTATCTCGGCAACGGCAGCCGCTACAAGGAGATTGTCAGTCTGAACGGGCTGAAAAGCAATGTCATCTACAGCGGCATGAAGCTGAAGATTCCGAATAAGTAAATCGAACCTATCACACGCCCTCTGCGGATTTTTCCGTGGAGGGCGTTATTTTTTTTGCCCATTTTACCCTGACAAAAGTGCCTTTTCTCTGGGTATAGCGAGAAACGCTATTTCTCAGAAATGAGGCACTACTATGACGGAAATGGAACGAAACCGGGTCGTGGAACTCCAACACCAGGGCTACGGATACAAGAAAATATCCACTCTAACCGGACTGCCGCTGAACACAGTGAAATCCTTTTGTACTAGGCATCCCGTCCGATATGAGGATATTGCCGAGCAACAAGGACTCTGCCGAAACTGTTTGAAGCAACTAGAGCAGACACCACATCGCCGAAAACGGTATTTCTGCTCGGATGCCTGCCGTATGGCGTGGTGGAATGCTCACCCCGAAAAAGTAAACCGCAAGGCTTATTACAAGCTGGTGTGCAAGAACTGCGGCGAGGAGTTTGAGAGCTACGGAAACAATCGTCGTACTTTCTGCTCCCGCTTGTGCTATACACAGTATCGTCGAAAGGAGGCTTGCAAATGAGCGAATATGAAGAGAGACTTTGGAACTATCAAACAGCGATGGCAATGGCTCGGCAAATGCTGTCCCAGGGCATCATCACCGGGAAAGAGTACGCAAAAATAGACGCCACAATCGCCAAGAAATATGGGGTATCTTCGTGTAGTATATTCCGCTGAAATCACTGGATAACTGGGGTGTTTAGAGGTAATATGTGACACACGCAAGGAGGCGAACCCATGGATAGAATTATAAAACGGGTCGATTTCCCGAAAATCATGCAACCCCAGGCGTTGAAAGTATGCGCCTACACTCGTGTTTCTTCCGGAAAGGATGCCATGCTCCATTCGCTTTCTGCCCAGGTCAGCCACTACAGCGAAATGATCCAGTCTCACATTGGTTGGGTCTATTGCGGTGTTTACAGCGACGAAGCACTGACCGGTACAAAGAGCGATCGGGAAGGCTTTCAGCAGATGCTGACGGACTGCCGTGCAGGAAAAATTGATATGGTCATTACAAAAAGCATTTCACGCTTTGCCCGCAACACCGTCACGCTTTTGGAAACCGTCCGGGAGCTGAAGAACCTGGGCATCGATGTGTTCTTCGAAGAGCAGAATATCCGCACCATGAGCGCGGACGGTGAATTGATGCTCACCATTCTGGCTTCCTATGCCCAGGAAGAAAGCCGCTCTGTCAGTGAGAACCAGAAATGGCGTGTTAAAAGAAACTTTGAAGCGGGTATTCCTTGGAACGGCCGGATGCTTGGCTACCGAATGCAGGAGGGCAAATACTGTATCATTCCGGAGGAGGCCGAGCTTGTGCGCCGCATTTACCGGGAATTTCTCGGCGGCATGGGGCGAAACCGCATTGCTGCAAGGTTGAACGACGAGGGCATTCAACCTACCAGGTACGGTGAGGAATGGCATCCGCAGACAATTGCAAAGATACTGCGGAACTACGCCTACACAGGCAATCTGCTTCTGCAGCGCTTCTTCTGCGAAAGCTACATTACGAAGAAAATGGTACCTAACACTGGACAGAAGGCTATGTACCATGCGGAAGGGACGCACGAAGCCATTATTCCTTTGGATGAGTGGAAGGCAGCGCAGGAAGAAATTATTCGGAGAACCGAGAAACACCGCTCCAAGCCGCCCGCACAGCCCACCTTCTTTTACACCGGCCGCATCCAGTGCGCGAAATGCGGAAAGACCTTCCGCCGGAAAACAACAGCTGCACGGGTCGTTTGGATCTGCGGCACATTCAATACCAAAGGAAAAAAGTACTGTGCCTCCAAGCAGATACCAGAAGTTACACTTGACGAGCTGGTACAGCAGGTCACGGATGACCCTTCCAGCATCGAAAAAATCATCGCTGATGACGGCAACACCCTGCACTTTCATTTTTCGGATGGAACGATAGTCACACGCACCTGGGCAGACCGTTCCAGGGCGGAGAGCTGGACGCCGGAAATGAAAGAAAAGGCACGGCAGCAGTCATTAGCAAGAAGGAGACAGAAATCATGAACACTGCGGTTCGGACGGTTACGGTGATACCACCGTCCATCAACCCCATGACCCACCTTACCAACGCACCTCTTTACAAGCTGCGAGTCGCCGCCTACGCCCGTGTTTCTACGGACAGCGATGAACAGTTCACCAGCTATGAAGCCCAAATTGACTACTACACGCAGTATATCCAACGAAATCCGGAATGGACATTTGTGAAAGTCTATACCGATGAGGGCATTTCCGGCACGAACACCAAGCACCGTGCAGGCTTCAACGAGATGATTGAGGATGCCTTGGCGGGGAAAATCGACCTCATCGTTACAAAGTCGGTCAGCCGCTTCGCCAGAAATACGGTCGACAGCCTGGTCACCATCCGAAAGCTCAAGGAAAAAGGCGTTCAGGTCTATTTTGAAAAGGAGAACATTTATACCTTCGATGGCAAGGGCGAACTGCTGCTCACCATTATGTCGAGCCTTGCTCAGGAGGAGAGTCGCTCCATTTCGGAAAACGTGACCTGGGGACAGAGAAAACGCTTTGCCGACGGCAAGGTCAATCTTCCTTATAAAAACTTCCTCGGCTATCGCAAAGGTGCAGACGGTTTTCCGGAGGTCATACCGGAGGAAGCGGTCATCGTCCGTAGAATCTACTCACGCTTTATGGCGGGGCAAACCACAGCGATGATTGCCAAGGACCTGACCGCAGACGGCATTCTGACGCCGGCCCGTAAACAGCGGTGGCAGTCCAGCACGGTGGAGAGTATTCTGAAAAATGAGAAGTACAAGGGCGCTGCACTCCTGCAAAAATGCTTTACTGTCGATTTTCTCACAAAAAAGCGGAAGGTCAACGAGGGCGAGGTGCCGCAGTATTATGTGGAGCACAGCCACGAGCCGATTATTTCCCCGGAGGAATTCGACAAAGTACAGGCAGAATTTGAACGCCGAAAGCAGCTCGGTCGGCAGTACAGCGGGAAAAGCATCTTTGCTTCCCGCATTGTTTGTGCGGACTGCGGTTCTTTCTTCGGCCCCAAGGTGTGGAACTCCAACAGCAAATACCGCAAGGTCATCTGGCAGTGCAACGGGAAGTTTCGAGGCGAAAAGAAATGCTCGACGCCGCATCTGGATGAGCGCACAATTAAAGACGGATTTGTGGCGGCGTTCAACCAGCTCCTTGGCGACAAAGAGCGCATCCTTGATGACTGCCGCCTGATGCAGAATACCCTCACAGACTGTGAAGGCATCGACGGTCAAATCGCAGCGCTGGAGCAGGAAATCGAAGTGGTCACTGAGCTGACCAAGCGCTGCATTTCAGAGAACGCCCAGGCGGCGCTCAGCCAGTCCGAATACAACACTCGGTACAACGGTCTGGTGCAGCGATACAATACGGCAACCGCCAACCTGGAGAATCTGCAAAAAACAAAGGCCGATCGAGCAACCAAAGCAGATGCCATCGGAGCGTTCATCTTTCGGGTGCAGGAGCTGGATACCCTCACTGAGTTTGATGAAAAACTATGGCTGACCATCATCGACACAGTAACCGTCCGTGCAGACGGGCGGATGACTTTCCACTTTCAAAGCGGAGTAGAAATTGCCCTATAAGATAGGAACAGCGCCCAGCAATCGAGTGATCTGCTCGATTGCTGGGCGCTGTAGTAATTTTTTATTCTGACATCAAAGATTTATACCCCTCACCCCATGCCCACATGGAGTCCAGAATGGGTTTCAGGCTCTTGCCGAGCTCAGTCAGCGAATACTCCACTCTCGGCGGCACTTCCGCGTAGACCTCACGGTGAACAAGTCCGTTTTCCTCCATCGCCCGGAGTTGGGCGGTCAAGACCTTCTGAGACACATTGCCCACGGACTTTTTCAGCTCCCCGAACCGCCTCGTTCCCGGCATCAAGTCCCGTAGAATCAGAACCTTCCACTTATCCCCGATAAGGGTCAGCGTGGTTTCTACCGGGCAAGCGGGAAGCTCTTTTTTTGCGTTTACTTCATCCATATATGCAACTTCAATCCTAACTTTTCCTGTTCCCATGCTCCGCTAAACCCCGGAAGGCGCTTTTTGCCGGTCAAAAGCTGCTGCATGAGATACTTTTTCTGCCGCTGCTTTTCGGCAAGGCGCTTTTCTTTCAGTTCAATCACCTTGTCCTGGGTGGTGAGGATAGCAGCAATTTTTTGTTGTTCTCCAATGGGAGACAGTACAATTTTACTTTTCAAAAAGCGCTCTTGTCCCAGTGTTTTGTTTCGCACTGCTCCTCCAGGAGATGCTGCCTCCAGAATATCGTTTCCCCGCTTTGTCAAAAAATAAGAAATCAGGTAATCGATATCAACTCTATCGTTTACAGGACGGTACATCGGAAAACGGTGAGATCAAATCATTCCTACTTCAGATTGTGTGGTCTTTCCGATTGCTTGTTCCCATGCGAAAACAATATTCACTATAAAGCAGTCCGGCTCAATCCAAAAGACGGACTTATTACCTAGCGCTGCACCTGTAACGGGTTCTTTATAAAAGATACCCTTTCCATGAGAACGGATACCAATTTGAGTGTACAATTTGTTAGGCTTAGCCTCCACCGGTTTCTCCACACGGCTAAGGCATTCTCCAAGCATGTGCACATCCCAATCAGCAGGGAGAATGCCTGCTTTTGTTTTTTTATATCCATCTGGAACATTTCCTCGCCGGATTTTCTCTATTCTGTGTTTGATTTCTGGTGTCATACAGCAACCTCTTCCCTAGTTGCTTGTGGAGCAGGAAGAGTTGCAATATCGCTTGTTGCTTTCTTCTGCGTCTCTATTCTCGCCCATTCAAGTTCCACAACCTCTTTGATACGATCAACGGGATGAACAATGGTGAGGCCGCTATTCTCTTCTTGAATCATACGGTCTCGTCCGGTTTGTCTGCTATAAAGCGTTTCTCTGTAGGGAATGTACGCGCTCAAAATACCGATAAGGTTTGCGCTGGTATTGCTCGGCGTTCCATCAATAGATATATGTTCCGGCCTGCTCACGATAGGGCCACCAGAATTTCCTGGGAAGGTTTGTGCATCGACCAGAAATATTGGAGCCCCCTTTTTCAACAAGAATGCGTCTGTAACTCTTGAAATACACCCAAGCCTACAAATGGGAACCTTGATTGGATCGACTAAATCCATAGGGAACCCCAAGGCATACACGAGGCTTCCTTCGTTAACACCTGTATTTTGCATCTGCTCAAGTGTCAGGGCATGGTCAGCAAGATCAAATGCTCCCCAAATAGATTTGTCATTAATAAGTGTTTGCGGGAGAATTTGCAGTGCTATTATATCTGTTTTATCATGCGGATGCGCGGAGAACATAGGCACGCTCATGCTGTCATATAGGTTAATTCGATAATCCTTAACAAGTTCCCCTCCAAGCGAATTGAAACGAACGTAGACGTATTTTTCTTGCTCAATAACATGCTTATTGGTGATGATGTAATATGTAGAAAGGTTTGGATTGTCAATTTCTTTTCGTCCAACGATAAAGCCCGTTCCAATCCAGTGCTTTTTTCCATCACCCCCATCTATGCCAAGAGCAACTACTGCATTTAAGAAAAAGTCTGGAATAATAGCCATGACATAGTTCCCTCCTTCGATTATTTATAGATGGCAATTACTTCAACCTTGAGGACAGGGCCCTCAATGGAAATTTTATCAAGTCCAACAGACTTTCCATTCGCTGTCATCTGACGGCGCATAGTGCGCAGCAAGCGGATAAAGTCTTTCAACGGATCAAAGATTTCAACCATATCTTTTCTCACCATACCCACAACTTTACAGAGCATGTATACATCTTGATCGGCATAGTCTTCAAGGCTGGCGTATTCCTCACGGAGATACTTTGCGTTCAACTTGCCAGAGATCGTAAAAAAATTCTTTGAAGCACCGAAATGCCAGAAAACCCAGCAACGGTGCATTTGTTTCTTTATGGTAACTGCCAAATAGTTTCTTACAGGTAACTACGGCACAATATAGTGCCTACTTCACAAACGGACTGTACGGTGATATTATAATACCAGCGAAAGAAAAAAGCAACCTTTCGGAGTCAAAAATCATCAAATTCCATTTTGGAGGTACTCATCATGAACAAAGTCGTAGAATTTCTGAATGCCAACCCTGTGCAGTATCTTGCCACCGTCGGTCGTGACGGCAAGGCAAAGTGCCGCCCCTTCATGTTCGCTGGCGAACTGGACGGCAAGCTGTGGTTTTGCACCAACAACACCAAGGACGTCTACAAGGATATGCAGGAGAACCCGGAGGTGGAGATCTCCGTTTCCAGCCCGGAATACGCATGGATCCGTCTGCACGGCAAGGCTGTGTTCGAGAACAACATGGCTGCCAAGGAAATGTGCATCCAGAACCCCATCGTGAAGGGTCAGTACGGCGAGGCTACCAACCCCATCTTTGAGGTGTTCTATCTGGCGGGTGCCCACGGCATTATCGCCGACTTCTCCGGCAATCCTCCCTACGAGTTCTAAGAAATTCGCACAATTCAACATCTTCGGGGCAAGGTGAAATCCCTGACCGGCAGTAAAGTCTGCGAAGCGCAAAAGCGCCCGATGTGGTGAAACTCCGCAACCGACGGTATAGTCCGGATGAAAGAAGATATGAGGAAGCAGCCCCGCAGGAAAACCCGTCCTGTGGGGCTGTTTCAAATCCAAGCATATCCTCAAGATAGGAGCATTATGAACCGCACCGTTACCATGCAGCAGCCGAAACGCGCTGCCGCCCTCAATATCCGTACCATCACTATGACCGCACTGCTTTCTGCAATGGCGTATGTCCTTGCCTTTGTAGAGTTTCCCGTGCCGCTGTCTCCGTCCTTTGCCAAGATGGATTTATCCGACTTCCCGGCACTCATCGGAGCCTTTGCCTTCGGACCGATTTCCGGTCTGCTTATTGAACTTGTCAAAAACGCCTTGCAGCTTATGACCACCTCCACCAGAGGCATCGGAGAGATCGCCAACTTCCTGATGGGCGCTTCTTATGTAGTCGCTGCCGGGGTTCTTTATAAACACCGCAAAACCAAGAAAACGGCACTGCTTGCCTGTGTTGCTGCCAGCTTCGTTATGGGCGCTGCCGCAGCACTGGCGAACTACTTCATCCTGCTGCCGCTGTTTGAGACGTTCATGCCGCTGAATCAGCTGATCGCCTCCTTCGGCGCGTTCCTGCCGTTCATCCACACAAAGCTGGACATTGTGCTGTTCAATGCCTTGCCCTTCAACATTCTGAAAGGACTTGTGATTGGCGGCTTTACCATGCTGACCTATAAACGGCTTGCGCCGATCCTGAAAGGGCGTTGATGTTATGACGAAACAAGATTATTTAGAATTGCTGGTGGAAAATATCCACTCCACCACCGTTGCCACCATCGGAACAGACGGGCATCCCCAGACCCGTGTGATTGACATGATGCTCTATGACGAGCAGGGTGTGTATTCTCTTACTGCAAGGGGCAAGGCATTCTATGCCCAGCTCATGGAGCAGGGATACATCGCTCTGTCCGCCACCAAGGACAAAATCTCGATCTCCCTGCGCGGGAAAATCAAAAACATCGGCAGCGAGAAGCTGGATGAGATTTTTGAGAAAAATACCTATATGCAGTCCATCTATCCCGGCGATACCCGCAGTGCGTTAGAGGTGTTCTGCCTGTACGAAGCGGACGGCGAATATTTTGACATCAGCGACCCGGCACACATCGTCCGGGACAGCTTCACCGTTGGAAAAGAAGCACCGGAAGCACCGGGCTACTATGTGGGCGAAGGCTGCATCGGCTGCAAGCTGTGCTATTCGGTCTGTCCGCAGAAGTGCATCAACATCACAAAGAAGCCGGTGGTGATTGACCAGCACCATTGCCTGCACTGCGGGCGATGTGCGGAAAGCTGCCCCAAGCAGGTGATCGAAAAGAGGGTTTGACTATGAACCAGAGCGAAAAAAGGCAATTTCTCATTCGGTCGCTTTTACAGGAACACCCGGAATATCGGGATATGGGCATACCGGCCGATACAAACAGCCAGCGCCAGCTTTTTCGGGGCTTGATGAATATTCGAGCGCCCCGGCGCATTGGAGCAGATTTTCTGAAAACACAGGATGCCTATCTGCAAGGCGAAACCGCCGCAAAGGGAATCACCGATATTGCAGACCTGACGCCCATTCAGTCGGGACTGTATCTCTGGCAGGGTGATATTACGACGCTCAGGTGCGATGCCATCGTGAACGCCGCAAACAGCGACATGACCGGCTGCTATATTCCGAACCACCGCTGCATCGACAACGCCATTCACACCTATGCGGGTGTAGAATTGCGGCTTGCCTGTGAGGAACTGATGGAACAGCAGGGCTATCCGGAACCCACCGGTCAGGCAAAAATCACGCCCGCGTTTAATCTGCCCTGCCGCTATGTGCTGCACACGGTCGGGCCGATCATCGACGGGCGCGTGACCAAAGCAGACAAGGAACTTCTCGCCTCCTGCTACCGCTCCTGCTTGGAGCTGGCAGCGGAAAACGGCTTGGAAAGCATGGCGTTCTGCTGCATTTCCACCGGGGAGTTTCATTTTCCCAACGAGCTGGCGGCAGAGATTGCCGTCCGGACGGTCAAAGAATTTCTCAAAAAGCAAACCAGTGTGAAGAAGGTGATCTTCAATGTTTTCAAGGATTTGGACAAAGCCATCTACGAAAAGCTGCTCTGAGCCGATGGAACGGCTGCAAACAGCTTTGCAAGACTGTGATTCCGTTGTAATTGGCGCCGGAGCCGGTCTTTCCACCTCTGCCGGATTTGTTTACACCGGCGAACGGTTTGAAAAATATTTCTCCGACTTTGCGGCAAAGTACGGTATCCAAGATATGTATTCCGGCGGCTTTTATCCGTTTGCCACGCCGGAAGAATTCTGGGCGTATTGGAGCCGGTATATTTTTATCAACCGCTATCAGGACGCGCCTAAGCCGGTCTACGATGACCTTTTGAAGCTGGTAGCTGACAAGGATTATTTCGTCATCACCACCAATGTAGACCACTGCTTTCAGAAGGCTGGCTTTGACAAAAAGCGCCTTTTTTACACGCAGGGCGATTACGGCCTGTTCCAGTGCAGTGAGCCATGCTGTCAGGAAACCTTCGAGAACGAAGCCGTAATCCGTGAAATGGTCAGGCGGCAGGAGAATATGCAAGTCCCGACCGGGCTTCTTCCGACCTGCCCCCACTGCGGCAAGCCTTTGACGATGAACCTCCGCGGCGATGATAAATTTGTGGAAGACGAGGGCTGGCATCGGGCTGCGGAGCGGTATGAGAATTTCCTCCGCACTCGTGACGGGCAGAAGGTTCTCTTTCTGGAACTTGGCGTGGGCTACAACACCCCCGTTATCATCAAGTACCCCTTCTGGCAAATGACCGCGAAGAACCCGAATGCCACATACGCCTGTATCAATCAGGGGCAGGCAGTCTGTCCGCAGGAGATTGAGCGGCAGTCAATTTGCATCAATGCGGATATTGGCAGCACGCTGAGTATTTTAGGGGTGCAAATAAACCGTAGGGGGTGCAGTTTCCTTTGAGGGGGTGCATCTTCTATCAAAATTACGGTTCTTTGCCAAAAATCGGTAAGTTTCTGTCGAAACTTACCGATTTTTAATTTATTACGAAAAAAACCACTGGCCGGAAGGAGGCACTTCATAAGGAAGTGGCCTCCTTCGGCTTTTGTAATCAGCCGGAATGATTGAATTGCGGGTAAAATCAATCACATTGGAGGATTACAAAATGGAAAAGTACATCTACAACGAACAGAACGGACTTTGGTATCCACAAGAGTTAACCGACCGCATTTATCGTGGAAAGTATACTCCGTCTCCAGTAAGACGAGCCACGATTCCACTCAAAAGAGGGCTCATTGCCCTCTTTTATCAATCCTCATAGTGTCCACGGCAGGAAATAATCCACAAAAATCCGTTTTCATCAATGTTGTAGACGAGTCTGTTTACATCATCAATTCTTCGGCTCCACGCTTTTCTGTGACGAAGCGGTTCCGGTTTCTCTGTCAACCGATGTGATTCATGAATCGTATAAAAATCATGGAATAAATAATATCAATATGATAGATTATAATTTGAAAAGACCCTCTTGAATCGTTTGGATCAGGTGTTTATGATAAGATGAAATAAGAACATAGCGTAGCTTATTAGGAGATCATTATGTGTGGACGGTATTATGTGGATGACGAAACAGCAGAAGAAATCGAAAAAGTAATCCGCTTGGAGAGATCCGGACCATCAAACAGCTGCAGATACACTCCCAGGAACGAAAGAACTATGCAGGTATTCCATCCATAGAGTTTGATTGTACGATTGTCATTTTAGGCAGACAGCTAGCCGCAAAGCTGATATACTATATGTCAGAGGGCAGGTGGGTGCTGAATTTTAAATAGTAAGAATGGAAGCCATACCTATGAAAATGAAAACTGAGGAAACCATAAAACTGATCAAATATGTTACCGGCTCAGTAGCTGCCGTACTGCTTGCAGCAGCCCTGCAGCTTCAGTTTGCGTATGCCGCAGGGATTATCACTCTCCTGACGATCCAGGATACGAAGAAGGAAACTGTGCGGATAACAGCGAAGCGCATGATCATATTTGTGATCATGACGATCTTGTCAGCAGTGATCTTTCCGCTTGCCGGATATCACGTATGGGCATTCGGTATTGTACTGATCCCATATCTGTTTAGCTGCATGGCATTAGACATGAAGGAAGCGATTGCTCCTATTGCAGTACTTTGTACACATTATGTTTCAGCTAAGAGCTGCAGTCCGTCCATGATTCTGAACGAATTCCTGATCCTGGTGATCGGAGCGGGGATAGGCACACTGTGGAATCTCTATATGCCGGATGGCAGAAGACAACTGTTGGATTATCAGAAAACCGTGGATGATAAAATCGTGTACATCTTACACAGAATGGCGATCTACATTGAACTGGAGGACAAGACGGATTATACTGGAAGCTGCTTTGATGAACTGGACGCAATGCTTGTGAATCTGAAAAAAGAGGCATTACGATATATGAATAATCATCTGATCACAGAGGATGATTACTATTATGAATATATGCAGATGAGAGCGAGACAGTGCGTGATACTGAAAAGAATATATGCAGATATCATCCGCCTGACCACTACGCCGGAGCAGGGAAAAGCACTGGCAGATTTTATACGTCAGACTGCCGATGAATTTGAAGAACAAAATAATGTGGAAACCCTGCTGTCGGAGTTAGAGACACTGCACCACTATTATGAACAGCAGCCGCTCCCGGTCACGAGACAGGAATTTGAAAACCGGTCCATGCTGTATCATATCCTGGAAGACATGAAAGCGTTTCTTGACATCAAAAAAGACTTTATCACAGCAAGGTGATGTATTATAATGTAAAAACCAAATTAGATAAGAAAGTGGAGGAAAACATATATGTTAGAAGCAGGAAAAAAAGCACCCGATTTTGAATTGCCGGATCAGGACGGTGTAATGCATAAATTAAGTGATTATGCAGGTAAAAAAGTAATTTTATATTTTTATCCAAAAGATAATACAGCCGGATGCACTAAGCAGGCATGTGGCTTTTCTGAGCGTTATCCACAGTTTACTGAGAAGGGCGCTGTTATTCTCGGAGTAAGCAAGGACTCTGTAGCGTCTCATAAGAGATTTGAAGAAAAATACGGCCTGGCATTTACGCTATTAGCAGATCCGGAGCGTAAAGTCATTGAAGCATATGATGTCTGGAAAGAAAAGAAAAATTATGGAAAAGTATCTATGG
>ERZ773195.102-NODE-102-length-86195-cov-27.537451_pt1 | contig 86195 bp, 102 predicted proteins | sample MGYA00580530_ERZ773195 | MGnify/ENA primary metagenome ERZ773195 (study PRJEB29015, sample SAMEA2737751) | human gut metagenome | biome: human gut; feature: human-associated habitat; material: faeces | place: China | collected 2012 ...
CCACAAGGGTTCGCTATGGATTTTTAAGTGTTCAACTTAATTATACAATCCGCCTAAATAATTTTGATTTGAAAAAAATTATAAATATCGTATAATAAATACATAAGGATAAGCAATTCAGCTTATTAAGGAAAGGGGGATCTTATTATGGAGTTAACAGTAAGAGGCAAAAATCTTGAGATCACCGATGCTTTACATACTTATGTAGAAAAGCATACGGGAAAGATTCAGAGGTACTTTGATAAACCCATTAAGATCAATGTTTTACTTCGCATTTCCAATATGACGAAAACTTGTGAAGTGACAGTGTTTGTTGATGGCGTAATTCTTCGTGGTGTTGAAAAGTCTGACGATATGTACAAATCGATCGACCTTGTTTTTGACAAAGTTGAAAGACAGATTCATAAATATAAGACACGCCTGGCAAAGAAATTCAAAGAAAGAAACACGCTCAGCAAACAGTTCATGCAGGAAGAAGAAGCTGTACAGCCTGTATCTGAATCTGCTTTTGAAATTGTTAAGACCAAACATTTCAACATTACCCCAATGTCTCCGGAAGAAGCAATTCTTCAGATGAATCTTTTAGGACATAGTTTCTTCATGTTCTTCAATTCCGAGACCGAAGGAATGGCTGTCGTTTATCGCAGAGATGACGGCAAGTATGGTCTGATTGACGCTAACAAATAAATTAGTAGAGATTAATGAAAAAGGGAGCGGAATATTCCGCTCCCTTTTGACTATATGGGGGTATTTTGATAAAATAAACAAGATGTACAGATGAATAGATATGCTGGAAGGATTAGATTCTTGAATCAATTTAAATAAGGAGCTGCTTCGATGTTTGATAAGTTTTTTGACAGGTTGTTCAATGGTTCAAATGAGAAAGAGATCAAAAAGATCCGCAAGATCGTTGAACAGGAAATAAATCCTCTTGAAGGTTCAATGAAGAAACTTAGCGATTCCTCGTTGGCAAACAAAACAAATGAATTTAAGGCAAGACTGGCGAAAGGGGAAACTCTTGAGGATATCCTGCCGGAAGCTTTTGCTGTAATACGAGAAGCATCCCGCCGTGTACTTGGCATGCGTCACTTTGATGTGCAGCTGATTGGCGGTATTATCCTCCACAAGGGAAATATTGCTGAAATGTGCACCGGCGAAGGCAAGACCTTGGTTGCAACTGCTCCGGTATATTTGAACGCTCTGGAAGGCAAGGGCGTACACGTCATCACTGTCAACGATTATCTTGCTAAGCGTGATAGTGAATGGATGGGCCAGGTTTATAAATTCTTAGGACTTACTGTAGGACTGATTGTACATGATCTTGATTTCAACCAGAGAAAGATTGCCTACAACTCAGATATTACCTACGGGACAAACAATGAATTTGGCTTTGATTATCTTAGAGATAATATGGTCACATCATTGGATCAGATGATACAGCGTCCGCTGCATTTCTGCCTGATCGATGAAGTCGACTCCATTCTGATTGATGAAGCACGTACACCATTGATCATTTCCGGACCGGGACAGAAATCTACGGATAATTACTACGTAATGGCAAAACTTGTCCCGCAGCTGAAGAAGGATGAAGATTACACAATTGATGAAAAGCAGAAAACTGTTGCACCGACTGAAGCCGGTGTTGCAAAGATGGAAAAACTGCTTCATGTAGATAATCTTTATGACGCAGAAAATCTGGAATTAAACCATCTCTTCGTTCAGGCCCTGCGTGCGCAGGCCATGATGGAAAGAGACCGTGACTATGTCGTCAAGGATGGCGAAGTAGTTATTGTTGATGAATTTACCGGCCGACTGATGTATGGCCGTCGTTACTCTGATGGCCTCCATCAGGCTATTGAAGCAAAAGAGGGACTGGAAGTACAGCGTGAAAGCCAGACTCTGGCAACAATCACCTTCCAGAACTACTTCAGAATGTATGCTAAGCTCGCCGGTATGACCGGTACTGCAAAAACGGAAGAACAGGAATTTATCAAGATTTACGGACTTCCTGTACTTCAGGTTCCAACCAATAAACCGATACTGCGTAAGGATCTCCCCGATGTTGTCTTCAAGACAAAAGCAGGGAAGTACAGAGCGGTTGTCAAGGAAGTTCAGCGCAGACATCAGACCGGGCAGCCAATGCTTATTGGTACAACGTCGATCGAACAGTCCGAAGAACTCTCACATCTTTTGACCCAGGCAGGCATTGTCCACAGTGTACTGAATGCTAAATATCATGAACGTGAAGCAATGATTGTCGCTCAGGCAGGCCAGAAGGGGCAGGTTACCATCGCAACGAATATGGCAGGCCGTGGTACGGATATCCAGCTTGGCGAAGGTGTTGCTGAACTTGGCGGACTTGCGATTATTGGTACTGAACGTCATGAAAGCCGAAGAATTGATAATCAGCTTCGCGGACGTGCCGGCAGACAGGGCGATCCGGGTTCAAGCCAGTTCTTCCTTTCGCTGGAAGATGATCTTCTAAGAATCTTCGGTGGCGATAATATAAAGAAATTCATGGAAAAGATGGGCCTTGATGATGATGAACCGATCAACAGCAAGATGGTTTCAAATGCTATCCAGAAGGCCCAGAAACGTGTAGAAGCTCGTAACTTTGATATACGTAAGTACGTTCTCGAATACGACGATGTCATGAACCAGCAGCGTAAGGTCGTCTATGAACAGAGAAGAAGAATCCTTGAGGGCGAAAACATGAAGGACCAGATCCTGAACATGGTCGACACAATCATTGAAAAAGGAATGGAAATTTACGCTGATCCCAAATTATATCCGGAAGAATGGGATTTTGCCGGCCTTCTGAAGTATAGTGAAAAGTACTTCCTCTCACCGGGTGAACTTACGGTAGAACAGCTTGAAGAAATGAGCCGTGAAGAAGTAGAAGACAAACTGAAAACATGCGCTCATGAAACATATGACTCCAGAGAAAAATCCATTGGATCTCCTATGATGAGAGAACTCGAAAAGGCTGTCATGCTTAAAGTTGTCGATTCCAAATGGATGGAACATCTCGATGATATGGACATGCTCAAGGAAGGCATCGGCCTGCGTTCCTATGGTCAAAGAAATCCGATCGTAGAATACAAAGTTGAAGCTTATGATATCTTTGAGGAAATGCAGCAGGCTATGATGGAGACAATCATTCTCTATCTGTATCACATTCAGATCAGATTTGCTGAAGAGCCTCCGGCTGAAGCTGTAGAACAGGATGACCATTTGAAAGATGCAACACCTCATTATGTCAATGAAGATTCATCCTATACAGACAATGAAAATGCCAGCAAGAATTAAGTCACTTCACATATAAAGAATACCAAGCATTGAATAAAGAGAGAGAGATGATATATCAGATGTTAGAAGATTTAAAGAAAACACTAACTGATTTACTGAGTCATGAGAGAGAAATAAGGGATTCACTTTGACTTACCCAGACTGAAAGAACGAATCAAGAGTTATGACGTCCAGATGAGCGATCCGACATTCTGGAATGATGCTGACAAGGCCAGAGAAATTTCCCAGAAGGCGACAGAAGCAAAGGATGCTTATGAAACATATACAAATCTGTTTCAGCGTGCAGAAAGCTTGAAGGATATCCTTGACCTGGCAATCGAAGAAGATGACCAGGAAATGGAGCCTGAAATTGCAGAAGAATTAGCCGAGGTCAAGGCAATCCTTGATAAAAAGGAAATAGAACTTCTTCTGAGCGGCCAGTATGACAAGAATAATGCCATTATCACGTTCCATGCCGGTGCCGGCGGTACGGAAGCTCAGGACTGGACAGAGATGCTCATAAGAATGTATATCAAATGGGCTGAATCAGAAGGCTTTACGATAGAAGAACTCAATATGCTCCCAGGCGATGAAGCTGGTATAAAGAGTGCGGAATACATGGTCAAGGGAGAGTATGCTTACGGTTTCCTGAAATCCGAAAAAGGCGTTCATAGACTTGTCAGAATATCTCCGTTTGACGCTGCCAAACGCCGCCATACTTCATTCTCTGCTGTTGATGTAATGCCGGAAATCAGCGATGATGTCCAGGTGGACCTGAATATGGCTGATGTCAGGGTCGATTACTATCGTTCAAGCGGTGCAGGCGGACAGCACATTAATAAAACAAGTTCAGCTGTCCGTATGACACATATCCCTACCGGGATTGTGGCAGCCTGCCAAAACGAACGTTCACAGTTCCAGAATAAAGAGCAGTGCTTAAGACTCCTTCGCGCAAAGCTTTATGAACTAGAATTGAAAAAACGTGAAAACATGACAAAGGAAATTGAAGGCGAGCAGCAGTCGATTGAATGGGGCAGCCAGATTCGTTCCTATGTTTTCCAGCCGTACACACTGGTAAAAGATAACAGGACTGGTGTAGAAACAGGCAATATCCAGGGTGTCATGGACGGAGATCTGAATCCATTTATCGAAGGTTACCTGAAGATGAACAAGTTCAACTCCAAGGCACAGTAAAAGGTGGAAATAATGAAAGCTATGCATAGTGGTTTTGTTAAGGTTTTAACAGTTTTAATATGCATTGGTGCAATTGCTGCAGGGATGATCTCCCTGCAGCGTAATCATGTAGAAACTGCTGCAAGAACCGTAGAAATGGTTTATGATTACAATAATATTATCGACAGCGCATCTGTGGAGAAAAAAACACCAGATGAGCTTTTTTCGCTTTATAAGCAAAGTGGGATAACCTCTCTGGCAGTGTATGATGAAACTCCGGAAAAATTGGTTAATCATAACTATTTGAAGGTTTACCGTGGTTCTGATTTTGCTTTTAGAAATCCTTCTGAAGCAGGCAGGATCGATAAAGATAAGATTTACATTCAGCAGGGTTCAGAAGATAACAGCGCCGAATATTTCGGCGAAGTAAAAGAGCACCTGAATGCACTTCTTCGTCCTGAAGACTTAGAAGAACATCAAATTGCAGGCACCGATACACTTGAAGTGAACGGAGCATATGATAAATTTATGACGATGCCTCTTGGCATATTCAAGCAATCCATCAAAAATGCGGCTGCAAAAGGATTCTATGTAGTAGTAAGACCATCCAATATCCCGCATGTAACACAAGATGATGTTCAGCTGTTCTTGGATGCTGTATCGTCTTCGGATAAAGTGAGTGCTGTTATATTCCAGGGAAAGGAAGCGTTGGGATATAAAAGCCAGCTTAAATATCTTGCCGGCGGGCTCCAGAAACTTAAAATCCCCGTTGTTCTTATAGAGGCTCAGAATCAGCTCGGCTTTGAACGCCAGGATGGTATTTTGGATCTTGCAAGATATATGGACTATGATGTCGTCCGTCTGTATGCCATGTCAAAAGATGAACTGATTAAAATCAGTCCGGATGAAGCTGCATCCAGATTCTATATTTCTGATATTGAACGAAATATAAGGATGAATCTTTTCCCGTCTTACAAGTTTGCTGCTGATGGCAAGACCTTGTCTGAGACGAATGCAGGATATATTTCTGATGTCAAGCAGAGGCTTGAAGAACATGGTTTCTCGGTAGGGAAGGCTTCCATCATGGAACCATATTTCCCTAATTCCATAGCACGCGCTATTGCTATGGCAGGTGCTGCATCATTATGCGCACTTGCATTTGTTCTGATATTCCCTGCCGCATTTAAATTCGGATATGTGATTGAAATCGCTGTGCTCCTACTTACACAGGGCTTATTCTGGCTGACGCATTCCGTCCTGCCTTTGCAGATGCTTGCCCTTGGATGTGCCGTCTGCACTCCGGTAGTTGTTGTGTCTTTATTCCTTGAATATTGCATCAAGCAGAAGAACAAAGCTTTCTCCGAAATCGGCTGGGGCAGACTCTTCGTGGAATCCGTCGCTATTCTGTGGATTGCAGGAATTCTTTCCCTTATCGGCGCCCTGTTTATCAGCGGCCTTCTCGGGGACATCAGATTCTTGCTGGAGATGCAGATTTTCAGGGGTGTAAAAGTAACCTTTTTGCTCCCGATTATCCTGGTATCCATTATCTATATTCAAAAATTCCCTTTCTTCGGACATGTAGTTGCATCAGACAGAGATTTCGTTCAGTTTGTCAAGAAATTCTGCTCTGTACAGATAAAGCTGGGATTATTGGCCGGGCTTGGGATTCTTGCAATTGTCGGGTATGTCTTTATAGGCCGCAGCGGTAATAACGGGGCTCCTATACCTGCTTTTGAAATTGCCTTAAGACGTTTCCTGGAAGATACCATGTATGCCCGTCCAAGAGAAAAAGAGTTCTTGTTCGGACACCCCGCCATCCTGCTGTCTTTGGCTGCATTATATAGGAAATGGCCGCAGATCCTGCATTATCTCTTAATTCTTGCGGTAACGATAGGGCAGGGATCCATGGTCGAAACCTTCGCGCATATGCGCAGCCCCTTTATCCTGAGCTTTATCAGGGGACTGGATGGTCTGGCCGCTGGTACGCTGTCCATGGTTGCAGCACTTTTGGGTGTAATGATTCTGGCACGAATTACTAAGTTTTTTGGAGAACGATATGGCAAATTATAAAATCGTAATCTCTGGCTATTATGGTTTTAATAACGCCGGTGACGAAGCCATGCTGTCAGCCATAATACAGTCACTTAGAAGTACTTTTGATACTCCGGAGATTACTGTTATTTCTGGTTCTCCAGCCAAGACATCCTGGATTTTTGATGTTAAGGCAATTCCGCGCTTCGGCATGCTTCCTATCATAAAAAGTATATTCCGTTCTGATCTCATCATAAGCGGAGGCGGAAGCCTCCTGCAGGATGTGACCAGCTGGAAAAGCATGATTTATTATTTATCTATCATTACGCTGGGCGTTTTATTCAGGAAACGGGTCTTCCTTTATTCACAGGGGATAGGACCGGTCAGATACCGTGTAATCAGAATTGTACTGAAACATGTCCTTAACCATGTGGATGTTATAACGGTCAGGGATAAGGAATCAAAAGGTTTTCTTGAAAGACTGGGTGTCAAACGCAGGATATATACAACGGCAGATGCCGTCCTTTCACTGCATCCCCCGAAGCTGGAACCTGGAAGAGCAATTCTTGATGCAGAAGGGATTCCCGCCGATAAGAAAATCATTGGCGTTGCCATCAGACGCTGGGAGAAAAAGTATTCCTGGACAAATGATTTGATTTCCTACATTAATAAGATTGCTTCGTTGAAAGATTATGCTGTTGTCTTTATACCGATGCAGTCACCTGATGACAGAGTGGCTTCCGAAGAAATAGCAGGAAATCTTGCTAAGGAAAATATTTTCCGTCTGCAGGGCGGATATACTCTGGACGAATTAATTTCTATTATCGGCAATTGTAATCTGATTGTTGGAATGAGACTGCATGCCTTGATCTTTTCTGCACTGATGAGGGTTCCTTTTATAGGGATTTCCTATGACCCTAAAATAGATAACTTTTTGAGTTTGATTGGTCTTGAACCGGGTGCTTCTGTGCAACATCTGGATGCAGAAAAGTTGTATAATAAGACATGTCACATCCTTGAACACGGAATGCCTCCTAAGGTATGGGATTCTGTTCAAGATCTTCAACATTATGCAGGTGAAAATGCTAATATTCTGAGACGCTTTGTTGAAACAAAGGAGGAAACCAGATGAGTCATCTGAGTGAAAGTGAAATTCAGGGCCTGAAGAACAAGGCTAAAAATTTGCGTATTGATATTATAAAAATGATAACTAAAGCAAATTCGGGACATACAGGAGGCTCCTTATCTGTCATCGATCTGCTGACTTTATTATTCTTTAAAGAAATGAAAGTGAATCTAGCCCAGCCTCAGGATAAGGAAAGAGACAGATTTGTCCTCTCCAAGGGTCATGCAGCTCCGGCTCTGTACGCTGTCCTGGCTGATAAAGGATATTTCCCGAAGGAAGAATTGTCTCATTTAAGACAGGCTGGTCATATCCTTCAGGGGCATCCGGACATGAAACATATCCCGGGTGTGGATATGACAACAGGTTCTTTAGGCCAGGGAATCAGTGCTGCATGCGGCATGGCTCTCTGTGCAAAAATAGATAAAGCATCCTGGAGAGTTTATGCAGTTCTCGGCGATGGAGAATTAGAAGAAGGCCAGGTCTGGGAAGCTGCAATGTATGCAGGAAATTACAAACTGGATAATCTGACTGCATTCGTTGATAACAACGGCCTGCAGATTGACGGACCTATTACAAAGGTCATGTCTCCGCTGCCTATTGCTGATAAATTCAAAGCTTTTGGATGGAATGTTTTATCAGTCAATGGACATGATATGGCTGAACTTCATGATGCTATTGAAAAAGCAAAAGCCACAAAGGGCAAGCCGACAATGATAATCATGAAGACTGTCAAGGGCAAGGGAATCCCTGAAATTGAAAATCAGGTTGGCTGGCATGGCAAAGCACCGTCAGAAGAGGAATGTGAAAGATTTATTAAAGTTCTGGAGGCAGAATAATGGGTAAAGCTACGCGTGACGCTTATGGTGAAGTTTTAAAAGAATTAGGTGGAGAAAATCCGGACATTGTCGTATTAGATGCTGATTTATCCTCATCAACAAAAACACAGGTATTTGCTAAAGCCTACCCTGATCGTTTTTTCAATACCGGTATTGCCGAAGCAAATATGATGGGTGTAGCCGCAGGCTTAGCTGCTGCAGGAAAAATTCCGTTTGCATCCACATTTGCAGTTTTCGGGGCTGGCAGAGCCTATGAACAGATTAGAAACTCTATCTGCTATCCTAAATTAAACGTTAAAATTGCCGTAACACATTCAGGTCTGACTGTTGGTGAAGATGGTGCTACCCATCAGATGCTCGAGGATATTTCTCTGATGAGAGCATTGCCTAATATGACTGTAATTGTTCCTGCAGATGGCGAGGAAACAAAAGCTGCAGTTTGCTGGGCAGCTTCCTATCATGGTCCTGTTTATATCAGAATGGGTCGTGCAAAATGCGAAGACATCACGCCGGAGGGCCATGTCTTTACGCCAGGATGCTGCACCACTTTAAGAGAGGGCAGTGATTTGACGATCATCGCCTGCGGAATCATGGTCGAAAAAGCAGTACAGGCCTCTGATGAATTGGCAAAACAGGGAATTTCTGCCAGAGTTCTTAACATGAGCTCTATTAAACCGATTGATGAAGCTGCCATTAACAAAGCTGCTTCTGAAACAGGTGCGATTCTCACATGTGAAGAACACACCGTCAAAGGCGGTTTAGGCGGAGCTGTCGCTGAAGTTCTCTGCCTGAATAAACCGGTTCCCATGTCTATGATTGGTACGAATGACACATTTGGCGAATCTGGCAAAGCAGAAGATTTATTAAAGAAATACAATCTGACTTCAGAACATATTGTAGAAGAGGCAGTAAAACTTATCACTAGGAAGTGAGGATTTTTAATGATTACTTTTGATCATGTGTCATTAAATTATGATGCCAGACATACTGCTTTAAGCAATATAAATATACATATCGACAAAGGAGAGTTTGTCTTTATCGTAGGCCCCAGCGGAGCGGGGAAGTCAACCTTTGTTAAGATACTCACACATGAACTGGTTCCTGAAACCGGTTCTGTCATTGTAAATAACATCAAGATCAATAAGCTCAAACCCAGCAAAGTACCTTATTACAGAAGAAGTCTTGGAATTGTATTCCAGGATTTCAGGCTGCTGTCTGAAAAAACAGTTTTTGAAAATATAGCTTTTGTACTGAGGGTTACTGGTGCAAAATCGAAAGACATCAAGGAAAGAGTCAATAAAGTTCTCGATCTTGTAGGACTTCGTGGAAAGGAAAAAGAGCTTCCGAGCAAATTATCCGGTGGTGAACAGCAGAGAGTTGCTATTGCGCGTGCTTTAGTTAATCAGCCCACATTACTTATCGCCGACGAACCGACGGGCAATCTGGATCCTAAGACATCCGAAGAAATTATGAAGCTTTTTACAGAAATCAATCATATGGGAACAACTATTATCATGGTTACCCATAATAAAGATCTGGTTAATGCTATGCATAAAAGGGTTGTAAATATCGAGGAGGGCCATATTGTCAATGATGTGAAGAAAGGTGGCTATGATCTAAATGTTTAGTTCTTTATCTTATTTTTGGGGTGAAACATTTAGGTCCCTCTTAAGAAACAGATTCATGGCTCTGGCTTCCATTCTGACAGTAACGCTTTCCATGTTTATACTCGGGGTATTTCTTGCTGCTGTTCTGAATATTAACCATATGGCGTCCTATCTGGAAAATCAGGTGGAAATGACGATATATCTTAAGGATGGTCTCACCACCAATCAGGTAATGGATGTTGGCAAACAGTTAAAAACTCTTCCAGGCCTCAAGGAAATTTCATTCACAAACAAGGATCAGGCCATGGCTGAATTCCGCGAAAGGATGAAGGATCAGCAGGGGCTTCTGGATGCAATCAACGGCAATCCGCTTCCTGCCTCTTACAAGACATCTTTTACCACTCCGGATCAGCTGAAAGAAGCTGCACAAACGGTAGCAAAATATAATAGTGTCGAAAGTGTGCAGTATGGACAGGATATTATTGAACAGCTTTATAAAGTTGCTCAGGTAATAAGAATCAGCGGCGTTGTTCTTATTGCATTCCTGGCAGGCGCAGAACTGTTTATTATTTCCAATACCATCCGCCTTACAGTCTTTGCAAGAAGGCGCGAAATTCAGATTATGAAGTATGTCGGCGCTACTAACGGCTTCATCCGCTGGCCATTCCTCTTCGAAGGCATGATTATAGGCCTGATTGGTTCCGGTATTGCTTCTTTCATCTTATGGGAAGGCTATAAACTGGCAATCAATGAAATGACCGGGGCAGGGCTTGTATTTATCCCTATCATTCCTCTCTGGCCATTCATGATGTATACCACCTTGATCATTTTGGCCATTGGTATAATTATCGGCATACTGGGCAGTGCAATTTCACTTCGTAAATATATGAAGGTGTAATTAATGAATAGAAAAAATCAATTTGCTTTATCGATTATCATAGCCTGCACCTTAGCCGCGTCATCTTATCAGGGGACTTTTGCCGATGATCTTGATGATCAATTACAGGATATTCAAGGTCAGATAGATGAATCACATAATTCTCAAGCAAATTGGCAGGAGATTATTGACCAGGTAAATGTAAAGCTGAGAGCGATCCAGGTAGATCTAGATGCTGCAAATGCCAGACTCAAAGATATTCAGAATCAGCAGGCACAGATCAATGCTCAGATAAAACAGACTCAGGAGGAAATCAGAAAGGCACAGGAGCATTTGCTCCAGCATCAGAAGGTCCTGAACCAGAGAGTCCGTTCCATCTACATGCATGGCCAGCTGAACTACCTTGAAGTTATAACTGGTGCAAAGAGTTTCAGTGATTTTGCAAACCGGCTGGAACTTTTAAAACGTGTCATCAGGTCAGATTATAATTTAATATTGGAAATCCAGAATCAGAAAGCCCAGATTGAAGCTAAAGAAGAACAATTGGAAAAGGATAAGGCAAGATTAGATGCACTCGCTCAGGAAGCTCAGAAAGCACAGAGTCAGATTGCAGCTAAGAAAGCTGAACAGCAGAAAGTTCTTGATGATGCGAAAGACAATAAGGCTGCAGCTGCTCAGATGGAACAAGATTTGATTGCTGAATCTAAGCGGGTTCATAACTTGATTCAGGAACGACTCCGCCAGCAGGAAGCTGCCAGACAGGCTGCCTCGCAGTCCGGTGGTGAAGCGCCATCCTATACGCAGGGCAGCGGTGTTCTCAGCTGGCCATGCAACGGTCCAATCACTTCTCCATATGGCTACCGTGTCCATCCGATATTTGGAACGACAATCTATCACTCCGGTATTGATATAGGCGTCGATTATGGAACTCCGATTCATGCCGCTGACAGCGGAACCGTTATTTATGCCGGCTGGATCAGCGGTTACGGGAATGCAGTCATCATAGACCATGGAAACGGAATGCAGACACTTTATGGACATAACCAGTCGCTGAATGTTTCTGAAGGTCAGAGCGTTTCAAAGGGCCAGGTCATTGCCTTTGCCGGTTCCACGGGCAACTCCACAGGGCCTCACTGCCATTTTGAAGTGCAGGTAAACGGTTCAGCCGTTGACCCGATGGGTTACTTATAATGTCTAAGTTCCATATGTCCTGGAAGAACGTATTGCTTCATATTGTTCTTTGCCTGGCACTCTGCATCGTGTTTCTTACAGGTGTGCTGTACTGGCTTACGGATGATCCTCAGGCATTTATAGGATTCCTTTGCAATTACCGTACGGTAAAGGCGGATTATTATGAGCCTGTATCTGACAGAGTCCTGTTTGAAGGCGCTGTAAACGGAATGGTGAAATCACTGGGAGATCCCTATTCAACATATCTTACTGGTGAAAAGCTGAATTCCTTCATACAGGGGATAAACGGAGAATATCACGGTATCGGCATCATTATCGGTTTTACCATTGATAAAGAACCTGTGATATTATATGTCATTCCCAATAGCCCTGCTGCCTCAGCCGGACTGAAATCCGGAGATGTCTTGAAATCTGTGGATGGAAAGAGCATCGATGGATGGGAACCGAATGCCATCTCTCAGTCAATTCAGGGAGAATCTGGAACGTCTGTCAAGATTGGATATACCAGAGGCAGTGAATCCTATTCTTCGGATATTATACGTTCTGATATTAATATCCCCAGCGTCTCGTCTTCTATGGCAAGCCCTGATACAGGATACATTCATATATTCATCTTCGCCAAGAATACACCATCTGAATTCAAGCAGGCATTAGCCGATCTGAAATCAAAGGGCATGCAGAAGCTCATCATTGATTTGCGTATGAATCCTGGCGGTTCCATCGAATCCGTTGTGGATATTGCTGATCAGATACTGAGCAAGGGACTCGTTCTAAGTTATATTCCTAAAAATGGAGCCCCTAAGCAATATGATATAGAGGGAATTTCAAATCCTATGCCGATGGCAATCCTTGTTGACAGGAACAGTGCCAGTGCTTCTGAAATATTGGCTGGTGCCGTTCAGGCCAGACATAAAGGGCTTATCATCGGTGAAACTACTTTTGGCAAGGGAACCATACAGGATGTCATTTTTGAAAATGATCAGGATGCTGCTTTGAAGATCTCAATCGGCGAATACAAGACTGCTGACGGCAAAAAGATCAACAAGGTCGGAATTACGCCTGATATAAAGATTTCCCAGGATGGGAAAGCCTTTGATGCCGGACATGACTCCGTGTTACAGTTTGCTGTCAAAAAACTTCAGGATACATGATAAAAAAACTGCAGCGATTTTCTTATATCGTTGCAGTTTTTATATATTAGGAAGCTGGATTTTCAAACTCTGCTTTATTTTGAAATTTACCATGCAGAAATTTCTATTATTAAATTATTTAGGCATGACAGATGATATTCAAATCAGCTATAATAGAAGCTGAATGATTATGTGTTTTTATTGAAAGAATCAAGAGGTTTCATATGTTTATCGATAGAGCAAAAATTATAGTAACGTCAGGTGCCGGCGGCGACGGAATGGTTTCCTTCCGTCGTGAGAAGTATGTTCCGCGCGGAGGCCCGAGCGGCGGAGACGGCGGCAAAGGCGGTTCCGTCATTGTCGTTGCAAATCCTGATTTAAATACTCTCGTCAATTTCCGCCGTCACAGGCACTTTACAGCCAATAAGGGTGAAAATGGCGGTGCAAAGGAAATGTTTGGCAAAAATGCTGAAGATGTCATCGTCGAAGTTCCTTTGGGAACAATGATTTATGATAATAAAACTGGCGAACTTCTTGCGGATATGACGCAGGAAGGCCAAAGAGCAGTCATTGTCAAAGGCGGACATGGCGGAAGAGGCAACTCTCATTTTGCAACAAGTGCTGTCCGTGCCCCTACATTTGCTGAAAAAGGGGAACCAGGAGAGCAGAAAGAAATCAGACTGGAACTTAAGATTTTAGCAGATGTGGGTCTTTTGGGATTCCCAAGTGTCGGCAAGTCCAGTTTCCTTAGGAAAGTTTCCGCTGCCAAGCCGGAAGTTGCAGCATATCACTTTACTACACTTTCCCCGATCCTTGGCGTGGTAAGTCTTGACGACGAAAGAAATTTCGTTGTTGCAGATATTCCGGGCCTTATTGAAGGCGCAAGCCAGGGCGTTGGTCTTGGGGATGAATTCCTTCGTCATGTAGAACGCACAAAGGTTTTGATCCATATTCTGGATGCTGCCGGAAGCGAAGGCAGGGATCCTTTTGATGATTTTAACATTATCAATAATGAGCTCTCGTTGTACAGCCCAAAACTTCTTCAGAAAAAACAGATTGTTGCAGCCAATAAGATTGATTTGATACAGGATCCTAAAGTGCTTGATGATCTGAGGAGCAAAATCGAAGCGAAAGGTTATGAATTCTTCCCAATCAGTACACTGACAGGAGAGGGAATCCGCCCGCTGCTTGAAAGCGTATGGGACCTGCTGCAGGAAATCCCAGATGTCCAGAATGAGGAATCCGAAAAAGTTATTGTTTATGAAGAACCTAAAGAGGAATTCACTGTCGAAGTCAAGGATGGCGTATTCTACATAACAGGGAAGCGTATTGAAAAGCTCGTAAGCATGACAAACTTTGAGGATTACGTTTCTTTGAGACGTTTTGATCGTGCATGGAAATTCATGGGCATCGATAAGCTGCTCAAAAAGAATGGCATTCAGGAAGGCGATACCGTCAACCTTTATGGAACTGAATTTACGTTCTCTGACAATAGGAATCAGGAAGAGACAGAAGAATAGTCTTAGAGGAGTGTCTTAATATGCTTACCAGCAAACAAAAACAATATTTGAAAGCGCTGGCATCTAAAATGCCGGCAGTTCTTCAGATTGGCAAAGAAGGTAATACTGAAAGCGTCTTAAAGAGTGCGGAAGATGCTTTACTGGCCCGTGAATTTATTAAAGTTAAAATCAACCAGAATTCAGATGAAGATATAAAGGAAACAGCCTCTTATATTGCAGATAAACTTCAGTGTGATGTTGTCCAGGTGATTGGAAGGACCTGTGTCCTTTTTAAGCAAAAAGAGAAGAAGTCACATTATGAGCTGCCCTGAAAATAAACATCGGTCTTTACTTAAGAACAAGAAAAGAATAGTGATCAAGGTTGGAACCAGTTCAATAACCTATGATAACGGCAAGATCAATCTGCGTTTTATTGATCACCTGGCCCGCCAGATATCCGATTTGAAAAACAGCGGACTGCAGGTTATTTTAGTTACCTCTGGTGCCATCGGAGTAGGACTTCCCGAGCTCGGCTTTGAGAAAAAACCAGATTACCTGCCATATAAACAGGCCGCCGCAGCTGTCGGCCAGGGAATACTTATGAATATTTATGAACATACTTTTCATGAGTATGGCCAGGTTGTGGCACAGATGCTTCTTACCAAGGGCGATGCGGTAAATTCCAGCAGATACCTGTATATGAAGGGGACATTGGTTTCACTTCTTGAGCTTGGTGCGATCCCTATCATCAATGAAAATGATGCTGTTAGCGCTGATGAGATAAAAATCGGTGACAATGATACGCTGTCGGCGATTGTTGCCAGCATATCTGATGCAGATCTGCTGATTATCTTATCTGATATTGACGGGCTTTATGATGCCGATCCGCGTACACATGAAAATGTTAGGATCGTTCATGAAGTACCTGAGTTTACCCGCAGCTTATTCAGCATGGCAGGAGGTTCAGGAACTGCCCGGGGTACAGGCGGAATGTATACGAAGCTGCAGGCTGCTGAAATATGTGTCCGCTCTGGGATTGACATGATTGTGGCCAAGAGTGATGAACCTGAAATCCTTTACCGTTTGGTTGAGGGCGAGCAGTTAGGCACGCTTTTCTATGCTGAAAATGTCCACCCGCAGCTGAAGAAGCGCGATATCATTATCGGTACCGCTGTTAAAGGAAGAATTTATGTGGATAAGGGATGCAGTGAAGCCATCCTCCAAAAGGGATCGAGCCTTCTTCCTGTAGGAATAGTCAGCGTTGAAGGACAGTTTTCTGATGGGGATACTGTTGCCGTATATTGCGGCGATACAGAATTGGCCCGCGGCATAACGCACTATAATAACGCAGATATAGAAAAGATCAAAGGCTGCCATTCAGAAAAATTAGAAAGTCTCTTGGGATATGCACCGCCATATGAAACAGTCATTCATCGAGACAATTTGCTGATCATGAGATGATAAGATGAGTATATTCACGAAATCAAAATGGCTTTTGTTTTATTACACGAAGCACCCAAAGGGAAAATTTGAACTGCGCCATATTTTAGAACTAATCATTACATTGCTGATATTCATTTCACTTTCGGAAGTGGTGTTGTATATATGTCTAAACGCATAGGGATATTCGGCGGCTCTTTCAATCCAATACACATCGGTCATCTTGTCATAGCAGAAGCTGCATGGCAGGAGTTCGGTCTTGAGAAAGTGCTTTTCATCCCATCTGGTGATACGCCTAACAAAGACATGCACCATATAGATAAACATTTAAGATACAACATGGTTCAGAAGGCAATAGAAGGAAATGAGCATTTTGATATTTCTCCTATTGAAAGAGAGCGAGAAGGCCCCTCTTATACGGTAGATACGATCAGGCTGCTGCGGACTTCATTGAGTCATGACTGCCAGATTTTTTTCATTTGCGGCACTGACGCTATAGTCGATCTGCCGAATTGGAAATATAATAAGGAACTCCTTGATTCATGTGACTTTATCGCTGCGAGCCGGCCGGGGAGCGAGATACAGTTAGAGGAATCAATCCGTTTCTTTGGCGAAACCGGAATAAAGAAAATTCATCCTTTAAATACGCCTGAACTGGATATTTCCTCTACGAAACTAAGAGAATTAATTGCAAACAAGAAATCAGCCAGATATTTTATACCTGACAATGTACTAACTTATATTAAGAAATATCATCTTTATGAGGCATGAGAGGTATATGGACTTAATAGATATTCAAAAGGACTTAAAAAAGGTACTCAGCGCGAAAAGATATCGTCATTCTGCCGGCGTTGCAGACTCTGCCAGGGCATTGGCCGATAAGTATGGTGCAAATGCTGAGAAGGCATACATAGCCGGTTGGGTTCATGACTGTGCAAAGGAATTATCTCTTTCAGAAATGCATGATATAGTCAATGAACATTCACTCAGGCTTGATAAATATGTACTGTCCAGCAAAGCCCTGCTTCACGGACCCGTCGGCAGTATTTTGTGCGAAACCAAGTATGGAATAGATGATAAGGACATCAAAAGTGCAATTTTTTATCATACGACAGGCCGCACAAATATGACACTTCTGGAAAAGATTATTTTCCTGGCAGATTATATCGAGCCATCCAGAGATTTCCCCGGGGTGGATACTATCAGGAAGCTTGCAGAGAAGGATCTTAATCAGGCAGTTCTCTCTGCTTACAACTCAACAATCAAGCATTTAATTGATCAGGATGCTTATATATACGATTTAACTTTCCTCGGCAGGAATGATATGGTTCTTTTGATAGATGGTGAAAATGATACGGCCAGATAAAAAGAGAAAAGGAAAACTTAAAATAGGGCGCATCCTGCTGGCAGTCCTGCTTTGCATCGCCTGTATTTTTCTGGGCATATCCGCTTTCAGCAAAATTGGATTTCCTGGCAGGATTTTAGGTCAAAAGGATGCAGGGCCTTCCTATTACCTCGTTATAGGAACATATGATAAAGAGAATACCGATGCAGATCTTATACTGCTCGTCGCATGGAATGAAGTGAATAAGAAGGTTTCGTTTATATCAATACCGCCAAACACTCAGATCGGACGTCCGGAGGGCAAAAGTGTACTTCTGAATAAGACGTATTTAGAAGGCGGTGCTGAGGAAACAAAGAGTGCGATCGAGAACCTGCTTCATATCAGGATTGATAAATACGCGGTGTTTAATACTTCTGATTTTGAAAATCTGGGCACTACAGAAAAAGGTGTAAATCTTTACGTTGAAAAGGATATGAGCCATTTTGACAAGGACGGCCAGCCGGATATAAACATACGCAAGGGATATCAGAAGCTTGACGGGGACCAGGCACTTGGCTATTTACGTTTCATTGATGCTCAGGATGGCGAAATAGGGCGCCTGCAAAGGCAGGAAAGATTGATCAAGGCATATATTGCCTCACTTCAGAATAATCCCTCCTTATACAACTGGGTTGAAGCCAGATACCATTGGGACAGCGTTGATAGTGATATAACTTCTTCTGAAATCGCTAAGATTATCTATAAGGTCTCTGGCTATGAATCTTCAGATTTCAAATTTATCATTCTTCCAGGAGAAACACAGACGAAAAACGCTCAAAAAGTCTGGGTTATGAACCCGGTGGAGGCTCAGAAGATCATTGCAATGACCATGGAGCAGGATAGTTAATTATATTAAAGGAGATAATGATGAATAACGTTTTACAAACAATATGCGATGCATTGGCAAACAAAAAATGTGTTAATACAAAAGTACTGGATGTACGTGAATTGACAACAATTGCAGATTATTTTGTTCTTACTTCTGCCAGAAATAAGAAAAATACACAGGCTGCCGCAGATGAAGTCGAAGAAAAACTTAAGGAAACAGGAATTATCGCTATAAGAAAAGAAGGCTACAACGAAGGCGACTGGATCCTTCTTGACTTTGGTGATATTCTTGTTCATATCTTTATCGATGATGAAAGACGCAGATTTGATTTCGATACTTTATGGAAAGATGCACCAGCTGAAGAATTCCATGAAGCAGAAGTGCCAGAAAATGATGCACAGTAATAAATTGCCATGAGGAATAGTGATTTGAAGGCAATGGGAAACTTAAAAGAAAATACAATTGAAGAACTTACAGTAGTACGTCTTTCAGATATGGGCGCATTTCTGGAAGCTGGAACCGGTAATACAAGCGATGACATACTGCTGCATAACAATCAGCAGACTCACCCGGTGGAAGTAGGACAGAAAGTTACGGTATTCTTATACCATGACCCTCATCACCGTTTGACGGCAAGTATGCATCTTCCGCAGATTCCTCTGGATGGCATAGGTTATGTCTGTGTTCTTTTGACCACCAGATTCGGTGCATTTGTCGATGTTGGTACGGAACGCGGGATATTCCTTCCGTTCTCGAACATGATTGGACGAGTGGAAAAGGATCAGTATATCTGGGTTAAATTATACAAGGATAAATCTAACCGTCTCGCTGTGACTATGCATGTAGAAGATGAAATGAGAAGAATCGCACTGCCCTGTCTTGAGTATAAGGTGGGCGATTCCATTACTGGAACCATATATAACATGACTCCGGAAGGTGCATTCCTTATCTCCAAAGATCGTCATATCTTATTTTTACATAAATCTGAACTCCGTGATGATATAAAAATGGGAAGCGAGATCAAAGGAAGAATCGTATTTATCAGGAAAGACGGCCATGTAAACATATCCCTGCGTCCTCAGAAGGAATCTGCAATGGGTACTGATGCCGAAGCTCTCCTGAAAAAGCTCACGGAAAATGGGGGAGAATTGTTTATCACAGATTCTTCGGATCCACAGGAAATTAAAGATATGCTTGGGATCAGCAAATCTGCATTTAAGCGTGCAGTCGGAAATCTGTTAAAGAAGAAATTGATTGATTTAGGTGAAAAATCGATTCGATTAGTAAAATAGCATATGCGGCAGCATGAAAAGGGCTGTGACAAAATGATTACACATTTTGCCACAGCCCTTTTGCTTTTGTTGATTAGTTATGGAAACAGAATGCCTTACATGTGTCTGTATAAACCGATAACCTTGCCTCTGATGATAACATCCTTGGAAATAATCGGTTTATAAGCATCGTTTTCCGGCTGAAGCCTGATATGATCTGCTTCCCGGTAAAAACGCTTGACAGTTGCCTCGTCATTGCCGACGAGTGCAACAACGATATCTCCGTTTCTTGCATCATCCTGTTCGGATACGATCAGATAATCGCCTTCCTTGATACCGGCATTAATCATGCTGTCTCCGCGAACGACAAGAATAAAGCAATTATTATCTTTCCCAATAAGTTCAGACGGCATAGGGAAGATCGATTCCAGGTGTTCATCAGCGACGATTGGTTCACCTGCACGAACAGCTCCGACCAAAGGCATAGGAATCATCTTCTTATGACGCCAGGAAGCATCATTGACAACTTCGATAGCTCTGGAGCTGGCCGGATCCCTTTTTATAACGCCAAGTTCTTCCAGGCGGGCAAGATATCCATGTACTGTTGAAGTGGAACGTAATCCAACAGCCTGACAAATCTCACGAACAGTAGGCGGAAATCCGTCTTCCCAGACTTTTTGTCTGATAAAATCCAATATACTCTGTTCTCTACTTGTCAATTCTCTATCTTTTTTACCGAGTCTTTTAGCAGCCACTTTTTATAAACGTCCCTTCTAAAACAAACTTTCTTATTTATATATAATATGAATATTTATTTGCTATTATTATACAATACCATATTTTCAAAATCAAACAAGAGTTCACAGAAACGTCAGAATTCAATATATCTAATGTTCAGAACATATTAAAAATTATCTAAATTCTAATTTTATGTTCGATTGTGCGAATTTTTGTTTTGGTGTAGTATCTTATATAGAAATAACGTTCTAAAGAATAATAGTTTGTTTGTGCTTTTAGGAGGCTGCTATTATGCGTAAGATAATGTTCTTGCTAATTACTACCGTATTATTCTGCGGCTGGGGTGTAAATGCCTCGGTTGCTTCGGTTACACCTTTGTATGAGACGGTGACTGTTGAGTCCAATGATACTCTTTGGAGTATTGCGGCTTCCAGAACGGATGACAGCAAGGATATAAGAGAAGTCATCTATGATATCCAGCAATTGAATGGAATAAAGGATCCCGGGCAGATCCAGCCAGGCGATAAAATAAAGGTAAGATCATCCGTTATATAAAAATGATACTTCTTTAGAAATTAAAACGTCAGTATAGATTCTAGTTGAATAGATTCTATACTGACGTTTTTTTAGCTGATCAGGCATGTTACTCACAGCTATTTTTTATTGAAAATGGCACTGATTGGGTTATTGACGAACAAATCAGCTTCATTAATATATCTTCTAACCATTTCAACCGAACGGTGCCGCGTCTGCCTCATAATCAATCGTTCTTCAACACCATTCAAAGCAGCATATGTGGCAAACCCATGCCTAAGGCTGTGTGCACCATATAAATCAGGATTCAGCCCAATCATTGACACGTACTTTTTTACGATTAGATTAATACTCTTGGAACTAAGCCTGTTTTTAGAAGCTGTGTTGTTCTTGAGAATCGAGCGGAACAGGGGGCCATCGACTAGATTGGCAGCGGTAATCCACTGTTCGACGGCTTTAACACAGTCAAAATCGTCGTCGCTGATGCAAGGGATACCAACTTGCTGGCCCATTTGCTGCTGATCTGTTTTAGACTGTCTTACTGTCACAATAATTCCCTGATGAACTCTTTTAATATCTGTTACATCTAAACCGGAAATTTCGCTTCGGCGGAATGCACCCATAAATCCCAGCAATAAGACTGCCTTATCTCTTAATCCGCCCAGACCTTTGGTATCAATGCATTTGATCATATCGCACAGCTGATCCCAATATATGGGAGTTTTTCCGGTTTGGGCGCCGCCCTTGAGTCTGGTCAGGCCCGTCAAGGCCTCCTTGACAATCCATTCCCGGCAGGGGTTCTCGACCTTTATGCCAGAAGTAATGGCCGCGTTATAGTTCTCTGAAATGGCACTGACCCTTCTCCTGATGGTAGCTGTCTTGGCATAATCCGCCAAATCATTGATGTAGTTGACAATTGTTTCAGCAGTTGCGGGGAAGGACGTCTGATTATGGTATTTGCACCAATCGCAGAAATCATCCCAATCAGACCTGTATGCATCAATTGTATTCTTAGCCTTTGTACCGGCCAATGAGTTCAAACTTTTTGCAGACAACTCTTCCTGCATGAGTTTTGATTTTTGAAAATCACTGATATAAAAATTATTGCCATCCATTTATAATGATCCGATCCTTCCAGTATAAAATGCATATTATTATTATATGCTATCACATATCATATTCAAAAGATATTTAAAAATCGAAAAGCTATTTCTAAATATAAAGAATAGAAATACAGAAGGGTTGTGCAGTTCAGATATACAGCGGGAGATTCGTTCATGACCTGCATGGACATTCCCGGGATTCAAATCAATAAGACTCCAAATTAAATGAACAGCTGATAGATACAGGTGATTATTTAATTTGGAGTCATTATAAAAAATAGAATTGGTTGTTGTATTTTGTAGTATCCAAATAGAGGAAATAGATCCTCAGCCAGTTTTCAGTAATACAATACCAAAAAGAACATATGAGAGGGGTAAAAGCATTACGAGAGAGACCTGGCTGTTTTAGGGGGAATTTGTAGGTTCCGATAATTTAATGTTAAAAAAGTATGCCGATAAAATCTAGCTAAATCAGCTCTTTGTAGTCCAAATGGTAGGCAGAGAAATTGACTGCCTACCATTTTTTGATTTTAATTAAGAATCGTTTTAAAAGGATACTTTTTACCAAAAGTACGCTAAAAAGGGAGACTTTGGTGTAAAAGTCTCCCGAAGAACTAAAGTATATCCTCCATCTTGTCCGCCGCCTGCCTGGCCTCATCCTTTGTTACGTTGTAGTAGATGTTGGCCGTCGTGGCAAGGCTTGAGTGTCCCAGTCGCTTTGCTACGTACTCAAGGGTAAACTGGCCCGAAGCCAGGAGCCGCGTGGCATGCGTGTGACGGAAAGTGTGGAAAGAATGGCCGCCGAAGTGTGCCTTGCAGTACTTCTCGAAGGCCCGGATGTCGTTGGCAGTCATCTGGCTCCCATCCTCTTTTGTGCAGACGTAAGGGGAAGGGGTGTAGTAAGAGCCCCAGGCCTCTGCATTGGCCTCCTGCCAGTGTTTTTGCCTAATAAGGTCTGTCATCAGCTTTTGCCCAAAGCTGACCTGCCGATAGCTCCCTTTGGTCTTTGGGGAGTTATGCTGGCCGTTGTACAGCGTCTTGCTCACAGAGATGAAGCGGCCAAAAAGGTCAATGTCGGACCACTTGAGCGCCAGCACCTCTCCTATGCGCATGCCTGTATAGTATGCAATCCGGATGGGGATGTAAAGTTTGCTACCCTCGCAGTAAAAATCAAAAATATCCTTAATCTCGTCCGGTGTAAAAACCCCCGGGGAAGTGGGCGCCTCATCAAATCGGGGAAGGGAGACGTTAGCGGCCGGATTGACTGTTAAGTACTCCCGATTGGCCACCGCCCACTTCCCCGCGCTCCGCAGGATGGAGAGGAGGACCTTAACCGTAGACTTTGCAGATCCTTTATCTTTAAGGCCTATGAGCCAATCCTGCAGCTCCCGGGTGCGGATGTCACGGAGACGCCTTGCGCCAAAGGCAGGATTGATGTGATTAGCAGTAAGGCCCTTGTACAGATTGTAGGTGGCAGGCTTGCTGTTGACTTTGACCTGCTTTTCCAACCACTCCGCAAGGAAGTCTCCCACCGTGATGTCCGGCGGCTTGACGTAGCGGCCGGTCTCATCCTTCTGGCGGATGTGCGCTCGGAAGGCCCGCTCCGCTTCATCTTTGGTCATCCCGCCGTACTCTTCGTGGCGATGCCTCACGCCGTCAGAGCCGTAATAGGAGACGATAAAAAACCATTTTTTCCCACGCTTAACAAAAGTAGCCATAATAAAGCTCCTTCGTGCTATAATGGGGAAGGATAAGGTCATCCCCAACATCCCTAGAGCTCTCTTTCCCCGGGGATGCAAAGGCGTTATCCTCCCTCGCCGGTGCTTAAGTCGCGATTAAGCACCGGCTTTTAAATTGCCAAAAACTACTTTTTAACAAAAATGATATGGTTGTCTTTCTCGACCTGTTTAGCATTCTCAAAAGTGACAAGAGCACACTGCAAAGATGTCTTTTCAATCTTGCCTTCCTGGGATGCATTCGCGGTAAGGACGGTCACGCCGTCGGAAACGCGGATAGTGCGAAGAGTGGTGGTAATCATTCCCTCAACCGTTGTGTGAAAGAAGCCAGGCGTGTGGAAACTGTCCAGATTGCTGTTCATGTAATTTACATAATCAGCGCCTACAGCTTTACCAATGCCGACAAGCCAATCTGCAGAAGGAGTGCCCATCATTGGATGGTCTGCAATATAATTGTCTGCCTTGGTCCGAAAATCCGGATCCAGACGGCAGCCGGAATAGGTTACAAAGCTCTCCGTAGCTTTATGCAGCTCATCCACCTGCTCCTGGTGGATAATCCCCATAGAAAATCCATTGCCACCAAACAGCGTCACCATCACCGGCGCCGACTGGGGCACTGGAGTAACAGCGGCCCTCGCATAGGCAGGAGCCAGCAGGGCGAGAAGCACTGCGGATAAAAACAAAAGAATCTTTTTCATAATCTTTACCTCCTTTAAGGTAATAACTTAATAACTGCGGCGCACCTCCTTTACCTTACCAATGACCCGGACAGGGAGCTCCTCCACCTGCCGTACATTGTAAAAGTGCGGCGGGTAAACCGTAGCATTGAAACCAATGAGAGTTATGCCCTGGTCACTCTTAATAACCTTTTTGACCGTGGCCTCATCACCATTGACCAAGACAATGCATATATCACCGCTGTCAAAGTAGTCCTGTTTGTGCACTATAACAAGGTCACCCTCGCGCATCTCAGGCTCCATGCTGGCCCCGGTAACGTGAAGGGCATAATAACTGCCATCAGCAGCGGCAGGATTGGTGACGCGGATGTAGTCGGTAATGTTTTCGATAGCGTCGATAGGGGTACCGGCCACGACCTTGCCTACTATGGGGATGCTGTAGACCTTTAAATTTGCATCCAGCTCCTCCACGGCGTCAGAGAATAAAAATTTAGGCTCTACATGCAGGGCAAGTGACAGCTTCAAGAGATTCTTCTGCTTTGCTATGTAACCGCCAGAAAGATAGCGGGAAATAGTAGATTTTGAAATGCCAGTCTTTTCAGACAATTCAGTGGCAGTTATTCCCTCTTTTTCCATGGCTTGCCTCAGTTTATCGCCAAAAGTATTCATATAAAAGTCAGCTCCTTTCGTTCTCTTCTACTCTTATTATAGGCGTCGATTTGTCAACTAGCAAATATTTTTTGCAAATCATAAAAAATCTATTGCTTTTTCGCAAAGATAGACTATAATAGAAATATAGCAATTTGCTAATTAGCAAAAAGGAGGTGACATCATGGAATTTGATTACAGCGCTCTGCGCGGAAAAATCCGAGAACAGTTTGGCACAGAAGGAAACTTTGCCAATGCTATTGGCATGAATCCATCCACGCTTAGTCAGAAATTATCGAACAAGCTGGAATTTTCTCAGCAGGACATTATGGACTGCCTGAAAGCCCTGCACATGGGAAGCGATTTTATTACGCCATATTTTTTTACTCTGAAAGTTGCTAAATGGCAAAAGGAGGCCCGCAATGAATAAAGGTCTTCTAACGACAAAAGAGGCCGCTCAATATCTCTCCATCTCCACTAAGACGCTTCTGTGGCTCAGGGAGAAGGGGACCATCAAAGCGGTCAGATTAGGAGCCCAGTATCGTTTCCGGCCGGAAACACTGGATGCGCTGATTCAGAAGTACGAAAGAACAGGGAGGAACCTCAGTTATGAATGACAAAGAACTGAAAGACAGAGCCAAAGAGCTCCTTTACGAAGCCGAACGCAGGAGGGTTCGGGTTATCAAAGCCGTCAAGAAATATGAACATCGCTTTTACGACAAAAACGGTTACCTGGGTGAAGATGAAATGAACGACTGGAAGAGTAAAGAACTCTACCTCATCGACCTCAGCAATGAGAGGGACACCGTTTTCAATACCATTGTCCGTCTCGGCATCCTGAACACGCAAGATGCGGCAGCTGTAGTCAGCGTTGCCGGAAAGGAGCGCCTTCTAAATGAAATCAGAACTCAGCACTAAAGAAATCACTGCTCTCCGAAATGAGCTCCAGGACCTTCTGGAGAGTGCCTACGCCGCGGGGAGCGATGAGGAGGAAGAATCATGAAGCCCTTGATTAAACGCATCCGCTGGACACGCATTGGCTGTATCCTCTGCGCCGCCCTTGCCGCCGGTGCCGTAGGCTACGGTTATTACCGTGACACCATGAAAACCCAGTTGGTTGAGTACCGGAAAACAGTAGAGGCCGGTGACACTCTCTGGGGCATCGTCGGCCAGGTGGCCACCAACCGGGAGGACATGAGCCGCCTCACATGGCAAGTGGCCCAGGACAATAAGATAGCAGACCCCGGCAATCTCCAGCCCGGTACGGAGCTGGTGATTAGGGTTAAAAAGGCAAGGGAATTATGACGACGGGCAAGAGAGAGCTGTCCGCTGACAGCTATTACATCATCCGTCAAGACATGGAAGCCATTATCGACACCATTCTCTATGCCGCAAAGCAAAAATATGGCGAACGGTCCATGCGTCGTGTCAGTACAAAAGCAGGACTGTCAATCGATGCCCTGTCTCACGCCAATACACGCCGACGGATTCCCCTCGATCATCTGATTCTATTCTGTCACGCTCTGGGGCTGGAAATTGTTCTGCAGGAACGAGAAGGGAGGTGAAGAAAATGGAAACCAAGACTGACTGCACGCACTGCCCATTCGGGGAAATCTGCCCCAAGGCAGAAAGGCAGCAACGCCTTCCCAGGGATGAGGACGGCCTGGGGCTCTGCCCGAAGCTCCCGGGAATGAAGCTTCTCCGGTGCCGGAATTGCCCTTTTTGTCATAAATCCAAAAGCATTGGAGGCTCCGGCGAATATGCCGTGGAAAACGGACATCCCATTTACACCTGTGCGGCGATGCATTACGTCCGCATGAGACCGGACGGGAAAATCCCGGCGACCACGCCCAGAGACTGCCCTATCAAAGAGGCCAAAAGGAAAAACCTATGAAAGGAGGTGATAAAAATGATTAACAGTGATTTAGTCCAACGTAGGCTCTGCAAGCTGGGCTGGACGGACAGGGACTTTGCCCGAAAGACAGGCATCACTTACAACTGGCTCATGGAAATCATCTGGAACATGGGCACGCCCTGCGCGGACATTACCTCCCACAGAATTGCTGATGCTCTACACGTCCTCCACGAGGATCTTACCGGCGGCAAACCTACACCCTACGTCGAGCGTTACCGCAACATACGGCCCATCGACGCCAAAGCTCTACAAAGGCTCTTGAACGCTAAAGGGCTCTTGAACGCTAAAGGGAAAGGGATGTCGCACAAGGACCTGGCTCTCCGCTGCAGGGCTTCACGGGCCAGCATCAGCGCCATCTTTACCGGTCGTGTCCATCCATCGGCTAACCTTTTCCTCAAGATAGCCTGGGCGCTCGATGTACCGCCGGAAAGGATTATGCAAGCAAAAAGGCCCGCTAAAAAGCAGGCCAAGGATTCACTTCCCCCGAAATGAACCTCGTTTTTATTATCTCATTTTTTCCGAAAGAAAGGAAGAAAAAACTATGGAAATCAAATTTAACGGAACCCCAGGAGAAGTCCTGCTGGAAGTCTCTGACTTTCTAGAACTGGAAGCACCGAAACAGAACCTCACCCCTGCTGCTGCAAAGGCTGTAGCCGAAGTGGTGATTGACACAGTAAAGAAGGAAGCCAAAGCAAAGATTGAAAAGCAGGCGGCAAAGAAAGAAGCGCCTGCACCGGCTCCGAAGAAAGAAGAACCGAAACCTGCAGAAGCCGACATGAAACCGACACCGGCGCCCGCACCGAAACCGGCAGAAGAAAAGAAGATCTCACCGGCGGACCTCCGCACCATGTGCGCAGCCTATTGCCAGAGGGTACCGGACGGCAAGGCCCGCATCAAACAGTGGCTCACTGATAAAGGCTACAAGAAGGTCTCCGACATCCCGGAAGCTGACCTGCCAGAATTTAAAGCTCTGGTAAGCGCCTAATGGGGAGCCATGCAGTACTGTCCGCCAGCGCCTCCGCCCGGTGGCTTAAGTGCTCGCCGTCTGCAAGATGGGAGCTCAAGTTTCCGGACAAGTCGTCCCCCTACGCCGCAGAGGGGACCGAAGCCCACGCGCTGGCGGAAAAAACGCTAAAAGATTTCAGGGCAGGCGGCCGCCCTGAGGTCATCTCCGACAACTCGGAGATGAAGGAAGCCATCCAATCCTACGTGGATACGGTGGTAGAAAAATTCACCGAGGCCAGAGCGGTCAGCCCGGATGCGCGCCTTCTAGTCGAGCAGCACCTAGATTTTTCAAAGTATGTGCCCCAAGGCTTCGGGACTGGCGACTGTCTTATCATCTCCGACAAGATTCTGGAGGTCTGTGACCTCAAGTATGGCAAAGGCGTTGAAGTCTCTGCTAAAGGCAACAGCCAGATGAGACTTTATGCCCTGGGCGCTATCGAGGCGCAGGAGATGTTTTGGGGATTTGACCGAGTCCGCATGACAATCATCCAGCCTCGCATCGGAAACGTCTCCAGTGAGGAGCTCTCCGTGGAGGACCTTAAGGCCTGGGGTAGGGTGGTCCACCAAAGGGCGCTCCTTGCCTTCGAAGGCAAAGGCTCCCTGGTGGCCGGTGACCATTGCCGCTTCTGCCGGTGCCGGACGGTCTGCCGGGCCTACGCCGATTACATGACGGCGCCGCTCAAAGAGGCGTTTAAACCACCAGCGGAGCTCCAGCCGGATGAAGTGGCCGACATTGTCCTAAAAGCCAAACGCATCAAAGGGTGGCTTGAGGACATCGAGACCTACGCTCTCATGCAGGCACTGGATGGCAGGAAACTTCCTGGCCTCAAACTGGTGGCAGGCCGATCCGTCAGAAAGATTACCAATCCCGACGTAGCCGCAGGACGGCTCCTGGAAGCAGGTTACAAGCCTGAGGAGATTTATAAGCCACAGACTCTCCAGACTTTGACGGAGCTCAAAAAGCTCTGCGGCGCCAAGAAGCTGGACACACTGCTTGATGGCATCGTAGAGACCGGCAAACGGAGCCCCGCCCTGGTGCCCGAGTCCGATAAACGGCCCGCACTGGAGACCGACCCGGACAGATTGAAAAATGTATTTGAAAAAGGAGAAGAATAATTATGTTAAGAGATAACGAAATTTTAACCGGCGTTGTACGCCTTTCCTACGCTAACATCTGGGAGCCAAAAGCCCCGATGAACGGAGGCAAGCCTGTGTACTCTGCATCCCTCATCATCAGCAAGGACGATGACAAGACAATCAGAGCCATCAAGAGCAAGATTAAAGCTCTCCTGCAGGATCCTAAAGTCATCCAGAAGCTGGGCGGCCCGTCCAAGGTCCACAGCAACGGCCTCCGCATCCCGCTCCGTGATGGAGACGAAGACAGGCCGCAGGATGAGGCCTATGCAAACAGCCTCTTTATCAACTGCAAGGCTCAGGAAACCAATCCACCAAAAATCTTCGACCGCCACGGGAATGAGATTCTGGACAAAGCCGAAGTGTTCTCCGGATGTTATGTCCGGGCAATCCTCCAGTTTTATGGCTACAGCCATTCAGGCAACTTCGGCATCGGCGTTGGACTGGTGGCCATTCAGAAGTGGAAGGACGGCGAAGCCCTGGGCGGCGTTAGCGTTTCCGCTTCCGACTTTGACGATGGATTCTCTGACGGCTCCACGGACAACACTGCCGCTGATGATGACCTTTTCTAAGGAGGTAAAAAATGAAACTGCAGGATCTTCTCCTTGTCTTAAAAGACAATCCGGAAATCAACATTTGCTACCTTTCGCGCGGCGGCTCCATTTTCAGGGGGCCTTTAACACAGCTCCCCTATGTACGCGTTGAAAAGCTTCTGCAGGCAGAAGTAACGGAAATCATTCACCGTGAAGACTACCTGCAAATTACCATAAGAGCTTAGTAAGCAAAGGGAGGATAACACCATGGAAAACATTACTACAAATAAGATTATCGATAGACTCTACAACGACCAGCTGGAAAAGAAAATCCCGAAAAAGGGGATGCAGTCAGTCATTGCCACCTTCGTGCTTGCCATCCGTGAAGAACTGAAAAAGGGCAACAAGGTCTCCATTGCAGGCCTCGGCACTTTTACCGTCAAAGCCAGACTGGAAGCGGTGAAGCACCTCCCCAGTGGAGCGCCGGTCACTGTTCCCGCGCATACTGTGGCTAAATTCTCTGCCTGCCAGTATATGGCAGATGAAGTCTACCACACCAAAGTAGAGGGCTGACCATGGCCCCCGTGGCAACACTGGGGATTGACCTGGAGACGTTCAGCAGCAACGACATCAAGTACGGTGTCTACAAGTACGTAGACGCGCCCGACTTTGAAATCCTTCTCTGCGGGTTTGCCTTTGACGACGAGCCCGTGGAGGTGCTGGACCTCACTAAGACCGGGGGACAGTTTCCCCAGTGGTTTATCGATGCTTTATATGACGACAGGATTCTCAAGACGGCGTTCAACGCCAACTTCGAGATGACATGTTTCAGGAAATACTTTCCGGACATGCCCACCGAGTGCTGGGAGTGTTCCAGCATCCTCGCTCTGTACAACTCTTTACCAACTGGACTCGCCAATGTAGCGCAGATCCTCAAGCTGGGGGAGGACAAGCAAAAGGACGCACGGGGCAAAGCGCTCATCAATTATTTTTCCAAACCCTGCAAGCCAGGCCTCATCAACGGCGGCAGGACTCGCTATTACCCAAAAGACGCGCCAGACAAATGGGCGACCTACATCGAGTACAACCGTCAGGATGTGGTGGTGGAGCGAGCCATTAGACACAAGCTCCTTCGCTACAAGCCATCTGAGACGGAGCACAAATACTGGCTCCTGGACCAGTGGATTAACGGCAACGGCGCCCGCATCAATCAGACGCTGGTTAATAATGCCATCTCCATGAGCTCCGAGTACAAAGCAAGGCTCACGGAAGAAGCCAGGCGGCTCACCGGACTCCCTAATCCTAACAGCGTCATCCAGCTTAAAGGCTGGGTTGAAAAACGGCTCAAAAGGCCCCTCAGGGGCCTTGCCAAACAGGACATAGCTGATTTACTAGCTACGCCCTTAGACGAGACAACAGCACGGGTTCTACGCATCCGGCAGCTGCTCGGAAAGACCTCCGTGCAAAAGTACAAGGCCATGCAGGAGGCGGTCACGTCAGACGGCAGGGTGCACGGGATGTTCCAATTCTACGGAGCCATGCGGACAGGCCGCTGGGCCGGACGCATCGTCCAGCTGCATAACCTACCCCGAAACAATATGGAGTCCGAAGAACTGGACAGCGCCCGAAACCTTGTCCTTGCCAATGACCTGGACGGCCTGGAACTCTGCTTCGAGAACGTACCGGACACGCTCTCCCAGCTGGTAAGGACTGCCATCATCCCGGCGGATGGGAGCCGCTTCCTGGTGCAGGATTTCTCGGCCATCGAGGCTAGAGTCATCTCCTGGCTGAGCCATGAAGAATGGCGGCGGGAAGTCTTTGCTAAAAACGGCGACATCTATTGCGCCAGTGCCTCCTCCATGTTCAAGGTGCCGGTTGAAAAACACGGCATTAACGGACATCTCAGGGCAAAAGGCAAGATTGCAGAGCTCGCCCTTGGGTACCAGGGCTCCATCGGAGCCTTGAAGGCTATGGGCGCCGACCGGATGGGGCTCAAAGACGACGAACTGCAAGACATTGTCAAAAAGTGGAGGGCCTCAAGCCCCCACATCCCACAGCTCTGGGCCAACGTAGATGCCTGCGCTTTTAACGCCGTCCTACAGCTCCGCGGAGCTAAAAGCGGCTACCGACCATGGACATTGGACGCCGACCCGAAGCTCGCCGTAGTTGTAAAGAGGCTTTCCCACGTAAGACCCGAGACTATCGGCCGCTACAAGGACCTTATCCACAACGCAGGACTTGACGACAAAAAGCACCTCATCATAGGCGCTCTTACCAACCTGCGCCGCGTGGCTCAGCTCAACATGGGATTCAAGGAGGAGCATCCACGGCCCTGGTTCCTCCCCGGGAGCCCGAGTATCGGCTTCCAATGCAGGGATGACCGCCTTTTGGTAAAGCTCCCTTCGGGGAGACTTCTTATCTACCTCCATCCACTCATTGAGCGAAACCGGTTCGACCGAGACGCCTTAACCTATGAGGGGCTGGAACAGACCACCAGGAAATGGGGGAGGCTTGAGACCTACGGCGGCAAGCTTGTAGAAAACATCACACAGGCCTGCGCCCGCGACAGCCTCGCCGCAGCCATGCTTAGGCTCAAAAAGGCAGGCTACAGAATCCTGATGCACGTCCATGACGAAGTCATCATGGAGCGGCCCGAAGGCGAAGGGAGCCTGGAGGAAGTCAAAAGGCTGATGTGCATGAACGAGCCCTGGGAATGGGGACTAATCAAGAACTCCGACGGATTTGAGGGTTATTACTACATGAAGGATTAGGAGGCGGACACTATGGAACTTAATGCAAAACAGCAGGCAGCCGTAGACATGGCCGCCGACTGGTACCGAAAACAGAACGAGCCAATCTTCAAGCTTGCAGGCTATGCCGGTACCGGCAAGACGACTGTGGCGACCACCATCGCCCATGCGCTGGAGCCTGATGAGGATAAAATCCTTTTTTGCGCCTACACCGGCAAAGCCGCTTGTGTCATGAGGCAGAAGGGCATGCCCGGACAAACCATCCACTCAGCCATCTACAGCTATGAGGTGGAGGTAGACTCCATTACCGGCCGCAAGCACTTTATCAAACACCTTAAGGACTCATTGCCTTTCTCCCTCATCATCGTGGACGAGGCGTCCATGGTAGGCTCCGAGGTGGCGGATGACCTTCTCAGTTTCCACATCCCGGTCCTTGCCATAGGCGATACGGGCCAGCTCCCGCCGGTAGGCGACAGCTTTTCCAACCTTTTGAAAAATCCAGACGTGACACTGGACGAAATCATGAGGCAGTCAGGAAACCGTATCCCTTTCTTTGCACAGAAACTCAGACAGGGATGGACTCCCAGGGCGAAGGACTTTCCGGCGGAAGATGACGTCATGGTCATGCCTTACGCACAGTTTGTCAAACACTTTGGCAGGCTGCTCACACTCTCTGACCAGATGATCTGCGCCACCAACCGCAACAGGGAAATCCTTAACAGGCAGGCCCGCAAGGCCAACCGATATGAAGGACTCCTCCGTGAGGGGGAGAAGATAATCCGGAAGGAAAACGACTGGAAAAAGCAGACATATTCCGAGGACATCGGAGTGCTGAGCCTTGTGAACGGCCTGACCGGCTACGCCTGGAATGTCAAAGCCCTGCCTAATGGGCGACCGGTGTTTGACTTTGAACCCGCCTTTGCACGGGATACCTTTTTCAGGCATCTGCACTGGGACAAGTTTGATTATGCCTACGTCATAACGGCTCACGCCGCCCAGGGCTCCGAGTATCCTTTTATCGTCGTGATTGACGACTCCTGGGACGACAGGCAAAACCTCAATTTCCGCTCCGAGTGGCGGTACACAGCCGCCACCAGGGCAAAAAGCAAACTCATCTGGGTGACTAACAGATAGGAGATAGATTTATGAAATGGAATAAAGTTGTAACCAACATCCAAGGCATCTACCGCGACAACCGGCAGACACTGCGGAAGTCGGAAAACCTTCTGAAATCCATGCAGGAGGTGGCCCGGCCGGGGGCCGAACTTACCCGGCAGAAGAAATTACTGGAAGAAATCATCACCAACGCGAAAGCCAATGAGGATGCTCTCATCAGCATGGAAAACGGCGCCAAGTTTGGCGCCAATCCGGATGACGATATTTCCGTATTCATCAACGGGAGGCCTCAGAAATGAACAGGTATTTCCTTTTTACGAACACCGACCGCGAGCTCAAACTTGTCAACGTCGATGACATTATCAGCATCACCTTTGATTTCGGGCCCTACAAGCAGCAGTTTGAAATCCACGTCAAAGGAGAGGCGCCGCAGTACTTTACCATCCCCTTCCGAAACAAGGACATCCCCGAAGGGGAAGCGGTAACACTCATCAAAACCATGATGTACGACATGGCCACACAGAAGCACCCCGTCTTTAACTGGGCGGAATTTTGCAAAGTCAAAAAGGTAGGAAGTTAATTATGGCAATCTCAAAAGGCATGTTCATTTCGCAGGCCGACATGGGCCTGCAGGCTGTCAATGTTCTGGAAAAGTATAAAAAACATCTGGCGGAGGAAGGCGCATCCGAAGAAAAGCAGGCGGCGGTCATTAAGGCCATCAAGTACTGTCAGGACTGCGCCGACGCCTCCCACGTAATCATGGCGGCTCTTGACTGGCAGGCCACGCAGAATGGCAAGCCTGCAGAAGAAACTGCAGAGGATATGCCGGAAGAGGATCCAGAAGAAAAGCCGAAGGAAGCCCCGAAGTGCAAGAGAGCGCCCAGGAAGAAGGCTGAGCCAAAGACCGAGGAGAAGCCGAAGGAAGAACCGGCGCCCACGCTCTTTGATGCGTCGCTTGAAAAACCGGCAGAAACACCAAAGGCGGAAGAGGTAAAAGAACCTCCGAAAGAAGAACCGAAACCGCAGGAAACCAAGGCCGAAGAGCCTGCCAAGGATAACAGCCTGGACGACCTTTTCTAAGAAAGTGAGGTGGCGTCATGAAAACTTTAGCAACTTTGCACGCTAAGGAGCTCTATGATGTAATCCGCTTTCCAGCAGACACCAGCGGCGAGCACATCCCGGACCCTGACGGCGGGGGACGGAAGCCCGTCCTGACACTGCACACCTATAGCGGATTCAGTTTTTTCAGTTTCTTTGGCTCCCGCGGCTTCCCCTGGTGCTCCCTTTTCCACAACTGCGCGGGAACCTATAAGGACCAGGTTAAGGACTGCAAGGCGGTGGTGCTTGCCTACTTCGTCAAAGGGCAGGCAAAGGTATGCATCGAAGTCAATCCAAAGCAAAAAGCCATCGTGCAGGCAAAGCTCCCATGCAACCGGATTGTAGGGGAGGACCCCGAGATGCTCGCCATTATCAAAAACTGGGCACGCCGCAAGAGGCTTGCCGTCGCAACACTAGACATGGAGGAGGTGAGAGCAGCAAATGTCAATTAAGCTCAAAAACGACATCAAGGTGGCTATCTCCACGGCGCCGCACCGCTTCGCTAAGGTGTGGCGGCAAAGGGAAGTCACATGGAGCCAGATGGTAGACAGGCTCTCCGAGACCGCAAGGACCGGGGAGACCGTGGCAGAGTACCACCAATTCTCAAAGCCCCAAAAGGACGCAAAAAAGGATGTGGGCGGATTCGTAGGCGGAAGGCTCAAAGACGGCCGGCGCCTCAAGACCAATGTGATGTACCGGCAGCTCTTAACGCTCGACGCCGACAGCGGCACGAAGGACTTTCCCGACGCCCTGCCTGCTAAACTCGGTAACGGCGCATGGTGCTTTTACTCAACACACAGCCACACGCCGGAAAGACCACGCCTCCGCATCATCATGCCTCTCAGTCGTCCGGTAACGCCGGATGAGTACCAGGCCATTGCCAGGAAGGCGGCGGAAAGAATCGGCATGGACGCCATGGACCCGACAACCTTCGAGCCTGAGCGCCTCATGCACTTCCCGTCCACGCCAGTTGACGGCGTCTACGTCTTTAAGTACAACGACGGGCCCATCATGGACGCCGACAAGATTCTGGGTGAGTACGATGACTGGCATGACATAGCCTCCTGGCCGCCCCATCCAAAGGAAGCCGCCATTAAAAGGACGGCATCCAAAGCGGAGGACCCGCGGGAAAAGCCCGGGTTAATAGGAGCGTTCTGCAGGGCCTACACCATCCAGGATGTGATTACTACTTTCCTTCCGGATGTATACATCCCCACGAATGATGAGAACCGCTGGACCTACGCCAAAGGCTCCACCTCTGGGGGCCTTGTCATCTACGAGGAGGGACGTTTCGCAATGTCCCACCACTCCACGGACCCCGCAGGAGGAGAAGAGCATAACGCCTTTGATTTCCTCCGCATCCACAAATTCCGCCATCTTGACCTCAACGTCAAGCCGGGCACTCCGTTCAACCGCCTGCCGTCTTACCTCGCCATGATGGACTTTGCGAAAAAAGACAAAGCCACCATGAAGGAGTACAACAGCGAAAAAACGGCGGAAATCCGGGAGATGTTTAAAGACTCAGGCGTGGATGAAAAGGACCTGGACACCTCATGGACCGATAACCTCAAAATGGAAGGAAAGGGGAACAATCTTCACATCGCCCAGAGCGTGGACAACCTCAAGCTGATTTTGACTCATGACCCGCTTCTCAAGGACCGCTTCGGGCTCGACCTTTTTTCCCATCGTTACCTGCTTAAGGGGGATGTCCCCTGGCGTAAAGTCGATGGAGCGCCCATCTGGTCAGACACCGACGACGCCTGCCTCCGTAACTATCTCAGCAAGCACTACAAAATAGACAAAAGGGCGCTGGTGGATGACGTGTTGACGGAAGTGATGATGGACAACCGTTTCCACCCCGTGAGGGACTATCTCGAAAGCCTCACATGGGACGGCGTGGAGCGAGTGCCGACGCTGCTTGTGGACTACCTGGGCGCCAAGGACACTCCCTTTGTAAGGGAAGTCACAAAGGTTTTCTTTAAAGCTGCTGTGGCCCGCGTGTACTCGCCGGGCTGCAAGTTTGACCAATGTCTTGTGCTCTCAGGTCCTCAGGGGATAGGCAAGAGCTCGTTTCTCAAGATTCTGGGCGGCGAATGGTTTAATGACTCCATCACCAGCTTTTCCGGCAAGGACCCCATGGAGCAGATCCAGGGGACAAGCATTGTGGAGCTGTCAGAAATGCAGGCCTCAAATAAGGCCGACAATGACCAAATCAAAGCTTTCCTCAGCCGGCCTTCTGATAAATTCCGTATGGCCTACGGGCGCCGTACGCAGGAGTACCCCAGGCAGTGCGTCTTTGCAGGCACTACGAATGACGCTATCTTTCTTAAGGACCGCACCGGCGGCCGCCGATTCTGGCCGGTCATGTGCGGCGTAGGGAAGGGTGAAGAATATGCCCCCGACAACGTGGTAATGACCACCGTAGAAAAGATGGAGGAGCTCAAAGCAAAGAGGGACCTCATCTGGGCGGAGGTTAGGGCCACATGGGCGATGGAGTCCTTCGAGGCGTTCTTTCAGTACTGCGGCGAAAGAAACATCAACCCCGCCACTTTTGACGAGGGGAAGAAGCAGGAACTTCTGAACCGGTTTGACCGTAACATGGATTTCCACAGCCTGCTTCTGTCGCCGGAAGCCGAAAAGGAAGCCCGTAAGATTCAGTCGGACCTTACAGAGGGAAGTGAAAAGGCCGGAATGATTGAAGACTACCTCAGCAAGCGGCTGCCTACGGGATGGGGCAAGATGGACCTATTCAATAGGCAGGAATATTTGGCAAAGTACGAAGCAAGGCCCGAGGACCCCGGCGAGAAAGAAAGGGAGTACGTTTGCACCTTGGAAATCTGGTGCGAGGCCTTTGGCCAGGATAAATCCAGATTTACTAATAAGGACAGCCGGGAGCTCAGCGCCATTTTGCTTAATATCCTGGGCTGGAAGCTGGGGCCAACTCATAGGTTTAGCCTTTACGGAAGGCAGAGAAGCTTTTTTAGGAAGTGATTACCGTGAAATTGAAAGGAAAGAGGGCCTTTTTGAAGGTCCTGCAGAATGAGGACTGGGATTACACCCAGGATAATGAAAGCATTGTGGTCTTCGGGCCACGGGGCCTCCGGTTCTGCGTCATGAACTACGCCAATGGAAGCGGCATCCAAAATGCCTACATTAACATCCTGCAGACAGAAGGAGTGAGGACATTTTCCGCCAGGATTCTTAACCTGAGGACCTGGGACGAAATCTTAGTGATGATTTTAAGGCTGCAGGAATGGTATCAGGCACACCGCCCCGACGTGGGAGCAGCGTGGAAGAGGTACATTGCCGTTTTTCCCTTAGACGCCGAAATGGAATTTGACGGCGTGCCAGTAGATGTATATTTATACAGTGAATCTAATTTTTATAGCACCCTGATTTCGCCTAAAAAGTGTCAACAGAGTGGTCAAAAATAATCCGCTTGTCAACGGATGATACCTAACTAAGTTTTTACCTGTCAACGAAATAATAACTTCGTTGACGCCTCCGTTGACACGATTTTTTCCAGTATTTATCTATATATTCTTATATCTGTCAACAGTGTCAACAGATTGTGTATAGAGTATGTACAGATAGGGGAATTAGGGGCCTAAAGAAAAATGAGGCCCCTAAATCACTATAGGTATATAAGCGAGCAAAAATCTGTTGACACTGTTGACACCCTACCAGCGAGGCAAGCACTCGCAGGCAATCAAAAGGTGAGATTTTATGCAAAACGAACGAGATATTGAAAAGTACTTGGTGAAAGAAGTCAGAAAGAAGCACGGCAAGGCTTTCAAGTTTGTTTCTCCCGCATCGGCAGGCGTGCCGGATAGGATTATCATTCTCCCCGGCGGCGTAACCTGCTTCGTGGAACTCAAAAGACCGGGAGGAAAGCCGCGGCCGGTGCAGCGCTTTATCCTGCTTTACCTTTATTATCAGGGGCACAGGGTAGCCGTCGTAGACAACAAGGACACTGCAAAGGCACTTGTCCGTAGGCTCTGTAGGAAAAGAGGTGATGCCTTATGATGCTCAACTTACATTCGTACCAAAAAGCAGTTGTTAGACATATCGTCGAAAATCCATGCACCGGTGTATTTCTGGGCATGGGCTGAGGCCTTGGGAAGACATCCATTTCCCTGGCCGCCATCCTGGAGGAGATGTACAACCGCTTTGAAATCGGGAGCGTCCTGATTGTGGCGCCAAAGACCGTGGCGGAGGCCACATGGCAGGACGAGGCGCAGAAGTGGGAACAGTTTCACTGCCTCCGCTTCTCCACCATCCTGGGGAGCAAGACGGAGCGTCTGAGGGCTCTTTACAAAAAAGCCGACATCTACGTCATCAACCGCGAAAACGTGGTTTGGCTTATGGAGCAGACACATTACAAGCCGCCCTTCGACATGCTGATTCTTGACGAGAGCACGTCATTCAAGGACTCCAAGACAAAGAGGTGGCGGGCCATCAGGCGAGTAAGGGGATGCTTCAAGAAGATAGTCCTTCTGACCGGAACCCCAAGGCCTAACAGCCTCATGGACCTTTGGGCGCAGCTTTACCTTCTGGATGGAGGCAAGAGACTGGGCAAGAGTCTCACGTCTTTCCGGTCAAACTATTTCCTGCCGGATAAAAGGAACCAGGATATAGTCTACAGCTGGAAGGTGAGAAATCCGGCAGCGGAAAAAGAAATCTATGACAAGATTTCCGATATCTGCATTTCCCTTAAAAGCGAGGACTACAAAAACATGCCGGACGTACTGCCGCCGGTGATTATTCCGGTTAAGCTGGACAAGGTCAGCATGGATGCCTACCGCACCATGGCCAAGGAGTACATTATCGAGATGCAGGGCGAGGAGATTACCGCCTTATCCGCCGCCGCAGTCAGTAACAAGCTTCTCCAGCTGGCTAATGGAGCCATTTATGACAATGACGGCCAGATGATTGAGGTTCACAGCGCCAAACTGGATGCCCTGGCCGACATCGTGAGTACAAACGAAGGAAATCCTATACTGGTTTTCTATTCCTATCGAAGCGACCTAGCAAGGATCCTCAAGAAGTTTCCAAAGGCCAGGCAGCTGAAAAGCGCAGACGATGTGCGTGCCTGGAACGAAGGAAAGATTTTCATGCTTCTGGCCCATCCGGCAAGCGCGGGGTACGGCCTCAACCTCCAGGCAGGCGGTCACATCATTGTCTGGTTTGGCCTCACCTGGAGCCTGGAGCAGTATCAGCAGGCCAATGCCCGCCTGCAGAGGCAGGGCCAGAAGGAGCCTGTTATTATCCATCATCTTGTGGCGGAGGGAACACTGGACACCCACGTCATGGCGGCCCTTAAGGCAAAACGCATGGGCCAGGATGCCATGATGGACGCCGTCAAGATGCTTGTAAAGGAGGTTCAAAAATGAGTTACATCACCGCTATCATCCTTATTTTTATGGGCTTCGTGGCCGGTGCGGTCACCATCAGCCTATGCAGTATCGACCGCGTGCACGACATCAACGCCGAAAGCGACTACTTAAAATCCAAGTACCGCGAGATTTCCGAGTGCACGCAGAGAGCCCTTTATTACATCAACCGCTTTGATAAAGCGCCGCAGTATAAGCTTTCCCTTTACTTTGAGCGCTTCCCTGTGACCGCTGAATTCAGCCGGAAGGAATTTGAGGAATTTAAATCTTTGCGGCGGTCGCTCAGTTATCTGTCGGTGGATAAGATTCCAGGAAAGGAGGACTAAAATGAACCGACAGGAAAGACGCCGTTTAGGCATCAAGAAGAAGGACCCCATGGTCTCACTCAAGCAGTCGGACATTGACCGTATGAAAGAAGAGGCCACGGAAAAAGGATGCAAGCTGGCATTCAACCTCATGCTTGCCCTTCCGTCCATGGTCATTCAAGACAAATATGGCCTTCTGATGAAAAAAGAAGGAAGAGTGGGGAGATTCGTTGACCTCTGCCTGGAACAGTACAAGTGCTATGAAGAAGGTTACATCACTCTGCAGGAACTGTCTAAGTGCCTCAAGGATGAGGCCGGTGTGGAAATCAAAGGATGGTATTGAAAGGAGCACTACTATGCTTATCATACGAAACGATATTGGTTCCATTATTACTGAACCTCAACGGATTTACGCAGACTATACTAACTTGGTTATTAAAATAGTGCCTATCCGTTCTGCGAAACTTCCATGGGACTTTACATCGGAAGCTATTACCACCCATAGACTTCCAAGTAAAAAAGCAGTACACCTTACGATTGATTGGATTTTTGAAAGAATTGAGCATCAGAGGGCTAATCCAAATATTGTTGTTGATGTAAATAAGTGCCCTTTTCTTAAAGTTAAGGAAAACGAACAGGATGAGGGCGCCTCTATTGAGGAATGGAGATTCTAAGGAAAATGGTGGTGAGTATTATGAGCCCTTACGAAAGATACCGGCATGTCGCCTTTACACTGGACGAATTTTTAAAAATGGTGAAGGCCAACAAGGAGCACTTTATTAATTACTGCGAAATCGTGGTGACCGATAATGGCCTTAGCTTCCTGGCGAGTCCGAGCCACATGGATTGCGCCAAATGGCTGAGGAAGAAAGGTTTTACAAATTTTATTCTTGTCTGGTACAACGGCTTTGTATCTTATGACAAGGAAAACGCCATGAAGCTGACGACGAGCCAGATGAAAGTGCTGGCCGCATTGCTTGACCGTGGCTGGATTTCCTGCTTGATTGACAGCACTTGGGAATGGAGGAAATGATTATGAGCTCTGAAAAATCAGCAATGAGTAAAGCAGATTATTTATGGCAGGCCTTGTCTGCCTTGCCCGATGGGCTTCCTATTGATGTAGAGGAAAGTACCTTTAAACAAATTGAATGGATTGTGGATAATGATATGTTCTGTGATGTTAAAGACCTTCGGGCCAGAGCAAAGGAATATGCTAGAAATCTTTTGAAGCATAAAAAGAGCGTTCAGGGTGAAAGGCCTTTAACCTGGGGGGACTTTGATGTGAAGCCAGCTGATTTACATGAAATCCAAGAAAGTGAAATTCCTAAGAGCCCTATGGTTTTTAAGAAGCAGGACACCGGCGCCGCCGTTGACCAGAAGCACTACCAGACTGCGGAGAAGGAGCCAATCGAAGTTATGCAGATGTACTTTAGCGCCCAGGAGCTCTACGGCTTCTGCAAGGGCAACGCCCTGAAGTATGTATTGCGTTCCCGCTTTAAAGGAACAGAACTCAAGGACATGGAAAAAGCTCTGCAGTACATGAAGTGGTCCGTGGACGTCCTTCATGGCGTGCCTATTGACCCGAGGAAGAGGTGAGACCATGACGCCATCTTATGCCGAAGAAGCGATTGCCTATTACAAGCAGAAGGAAGTCGATGAGACAGTAAAGAAAGCAAAACTTGAACGTTGTCCGTTTTGTGGGAGCGAGGCAGGAATCATCATCTACCGTGGACGTGGCGAAGCACTCTACTCCGTGGCCTGCAAGGACCCGCGGTGCATTGCCTCAGAAGGCCGGAAGTATCTTGACGTAACTGACGCCGTGAAGGCGTGGAACAGGAGGGACTGATGCCGAAAGAAGGACTGCATCGCAATGTGCATTACCACAGCGACCCGACCTACGAACAGGTGCTTGCCAAATATCAGAAAGAGCAGAAGGAGGCGGCAAGAGAGAACCGCGCCATGACAGCCTTTAGAGTTATCGCCACCGTTCGCATCCTGGTAAAGAAGGCGGGGTACCAGTTGATGAATGACTTGATTATTGCCGACAGGAAGACGGGAGTCTGCTACACCAGCATCACCGAAGAGGGGGCCAAACATGTTAGAAGAAAATAGGAAGCTGCCTCCGGTGGAGAGGCGCCTGGATTATCTCAGGGCCGTAGTCAACTATGAACGGGAATCCCTTAAGATTCTGGGCGTTATGCGTAAATGCCGGATTGACCTTTGCACCGGCCTTAAAGGCGTGAGTTATGACAAGGTCAAGATTTGCGGCGGAGAGAGCCGAGACCTGTCCGATGTCATTATCACGCTGGAGGATGGACTTAAAGACATTGACGCCAAACTTCGGGAACACTCGGAGAGACTGGCGGAAAGTCTGCAGGCTATTAAAAACATCCTGGCTTATCTGCCCGAAGACCATGACCGTTTACTGCTTGAGGCTCGTTACTACGAAGGATGGGACTGGAGCAAGTTGACAGAAGCCTATGGTGTAACCAGACAGAGGCTGGATGACCGCCGCCGGAAAGCCCTGGACTATCTGGAAGTCATGGAAGAAACTGAACCTTTTCTGGAAGAGTTTACATCACTTGACAGAAAGTTACACGATTTGACATGATTTGCGCCTTGCAATGTGTGATATAATATAGTAAAGAATTATGCATGAGCGCGGTCCCTAATGGGGCGGCGCTTTTGTTTTGCCCGAAAGGAGGCGGAGGACATGGAAGCCAAGTGGACAAAATGGGTAACGCCCGAAGGTCTGGACAAAATTAAAGGATGGGCCATGGACGGCCTGTCCGACGCCCAGATTAGAGACAAGGACCACCTGGGAGTCTGCCAGCAGACCTTTTACACCTGGAAGAAGGAGCATCCTGAAATTGCGGAAGCCCTGCGGATGGGGAAGGAAGTCGCAGACCGGCGAGTGGAAAACGCCGTGTATAAATCTGCAAGAGGTTACTACGTGGATGAGGTGACCACCTTCACCAGGGAAGTGAAGACTTCTAAAGGGGAACCCCTGCTTGATGAGGATGGGGAGCCCACGAAGTCTGTGGAGACCAAAGTGGTGAAGAAATGGATACCTTCCAACGCAACGGCGGCCATCTTCTGGCTGAAGCACCGAAAGCCTGTTGAATGGGGTGACTACTAATGGCTGAGGCGTGGGCCGCAAGGTTCTACAACTCAAAAGAGTGGAAGGACCTGAGGTGGCAGCTGATTATCAAGCGAGGGCCCAAGTGCGAGCGATGCGGTAAGGATATGACGTTCAAGACTGCGGAGCTCATCGGCCACCACATAATCCCTTTGACCAAGGATAATGTGCACAATCCTGAGGTAGCACTCAATCCTGATAACGTGGAGCTCATCTGCTTTGACTGTCACAATGCAGAGCATGAGAGATTCGGGCACAAGCATGAGCGGCAAGTGTTTCTTATTTATGGGCCGCCCTGTTCCGGCAAGTCGACGCTTGTAAACCAGATGAGTACTCGCGGGGACTTGATAATCGACATGGACATGCTTTACCGGGCGGTCTCAGGGCTCGACCTTTATGACAAGCCGGACTGCCTCCGAAGCAACGTCCTTGCCATTTACCATGACCTCATCAACCAAGTCAAGACAAGATACGGCGGCTGGCATGACGCCTACATTGTGGGCGGCTTTCCTCTGCGGGGGATGCGGGAAGCTATCCTTAAACAGACAGGGGGTACCGCAGTCATGGCCAAGGCAAGCATGGACGAATGTTTAGCGGCGGCGGGAGCTCGAGGCATCTTCGCTGATGAATGGAAAAAATATATTATTAAATGGTTTGAAACTTATCAAAAATAAATTAAACCACCCCCCGCCATCGAAAAAATTTTTCCCCGGAATCAAGACCGGGCGGGACAGATGTTTTCGATTAAAACCGAAAATTCGACTTTTTCCCCTTAAAAATTAACCAGACCCCGAAAGGAGGGCCGACGATGAAAAAGACTGATAAAGACTGCACGTCGATTGCGCCGACAATCGACCCAGAAGAAGCTGAGTACAACCGGCTCAAGAATCTCTTTGCCGACTGCGACGCCAATATGCTGGCCCTGCTGGATGGAATGTTTTGGGAAGCCGCCCGCCTTCGAATGGAATTAAACACATTACACCTAGAGGTTAAAAAAAGCGGCCTTGTCAAGATGAACCCGCAGAACCCGGCACTGCAGAAGGAAAACCCGGTGAGCAAGGTCCTTCCCAAGGTAAGGGCCAATTATGCAAACATCTGTTTCAAGCTGGCGAAGGTCCTTGGTAAAAAGGATGACGACGATGATTCCGGACTCGACGATTACGAGTAAGGATGATTGCTGGATAACCCGTTACTGGGCGGGCATCCGGTCAGGGAAGTACATCGTCGGCGCTCTGATTAAGCTGCAGATGCAGAAACTATTGGAGCTCCTGCAGGACGATGAAGTTATAAAGGACTTCACAGACTCCAACCGGCGCATTAACTTTATCCAACGGGAATGCAAGCACGCCCAGGCGCCTTTTGCCGGAAAGCCTTTTATCCTGACTATCTGGCAAAAGGCGATTATTGAAGCGCTGTACTCTTTCAAAATCTACGACGAGGAACTAAAGAAGCCCGTCCGGCTCTTCCAGCGTCTCCTGCTCTGCATAGGCAGAAAGAATGGCAAGTCTCCGCTTATTTCTGCCCTTTCTCTTGCCGAGTGGGTGTGCGGCGAGATGGGTACCAATATCCTCTTTGGCTCAAACGACTATGACCAGGCCAGTATCCTCTTTGACGCCACCGACGCCATGAGGGAGGCAAGCCCTAAGATTGCCCGCTGTACCCATCGAAACCTTAAAGGCCTCTTCTGGGGGAATAAAGCAAGAAAACACGCAAAGGGCAAATTTTCCTTTCAGAACAAGGGAAGCATCAAGAAACTTTCCGCCCGCACTAGCGCAAAGGAAGGTAAGAACATCAAGGTAGGCTGCGTGGATGAGGTCCACGAAATGAAGGACAACACTCTGGTAATGCCAATCAGGCAGGCGCTTTCCACTCAGGATGAACCTTTGTACCTTGAAATCACCACCGAAGGATTCACCGATAACGGTTATCTTGACGAAGAGATGGAAGAAGCGCAGCAGGTGCTGACGGATGATTCCCACCGCTCCCGCTGGCTGATTTTCCTTTATCAGCAGGACAGCGAGGAGGAGGTGTGGCAGAATGAACAATCCTGGTGCAAATCCAATCCCGGGCTGGGAGTCATTAAGAAATGGACATTCCTTCGGCAGATGGTGGGGGAAGCTCGGAACAACGCCGCCACAAAATCCTTTGTCCTTGCGAAGGATTTTAACATCAAACAGAACAGCGCTGCCGCGTGGCTTGATATGGCCGCCATTAATAACCCTGAGACCTTTGACCTCGCTGACCTTAAAGGCCAGTACTATCTGGGCGGCGTGGACCTTGCCGAGACCACAGACCTTTGCTGCGCAAGGGCGCTCTTCGTGGATCCGGAAACCAGGCTCCTCAAAAGTATGGCCATGTACTTTATCCCTGAAATTAAGGCCAACGCTATCCTGGAGGACAACGGCTTGAATCCTGAAAAGAAGGACTACAACGAATGGGCAAAGCAGGGCCTTGTCACCATCTGCCCAGGAACCGAGGTAGATGATTCCATGGTGGTGGATTGGTTTAAGAATCTCTACGTTAATTACCACCTTGTGCCATTTAAAATTGGCTATGATAACTGGCACTCCCAAGATTTTAAAAAAGGCATTGCCGAGTTATTTGGCGCCGACGTACTGGAGAGGATAGGAATGGACTTTAACAGCCTGTCCGGACCTATGTCAGTGCTCGAGAGCTATCTTAAAGAGCACATGATTAACTACAATAACAACCCAGTGGACCAGTGGTGTCTTACCAACACGGCCATCCGGCTCAACAACATCGGTCAGATGATGCCTGTTAAAAAGTTTGGACAGAGTAAAAACCGCATCGACGGCACGCTGGGGTACATCATAGCAGTCGCCGCTTACCTGCGGTACAAAACGGACTATTTAGCAATCCAAGGAGGACAAAGTGCTGTTTAATTACTTGAAAAAAATATTCGGCGCCGCAACCAAGCAGAGCATGCTTGTGAGCCTCCTGAATGACAGCACCGCTGTCACCTCCTATGGAGGCCAGGACATCTACGCTAGCGACTACGTAAACAACTGCATCGACAGGGTGGCGAGAGAGATTGGCAAGATGTCCGTTATGTCCGTGGTCCTTGGCGATGACACTGTCAAGCGTCAGAACGATGAACTGACAAGGCTCTTTAGGGCAAAGCCTAATCCCCTGCAGACCACGAGCGACTTCCTTCGGGCCTGCGCATGGCTGCGCATGAAGGACTGCAACTGCTTTATCTATCCGGAGTATGACTGGATAACAGACAGCCATGGGAACAATACGAAGTACTTTAAAGCTTTGTGGCCGCTCAATCCTACGGAGATTGAAATAGGTACCGATGATGCAGGAGACATTTGGGAAATTAAATTCCGCTGGCGCTCTGGCGGCTATGACATTCTCCCGTATCAAGACCTTGTGCATCTTAAGTGGAGGCGCGGCAAGAACCTCATCATTGGCGGCGGGAGTGACTTTGGCTGGCCTGACGTGAGGGACCTGCAGAAGAGCGTGGGCGCCCTGGGCTCCATGCTCGATACTGTGCCAAAGAGCCTGGAGGCAAGTCTTAAGATAACCGGCATCTACCATGCCAAGACCATCGTGGACCGAGACACTCTGCAACAGATGCGGGATGACTTTGAGGACCACATCAAATCCTCCCAGCTGGGTATTGTGGCCACAGACCTTCCTGGCGAATTTACGCCCGTCAACATGCAGCAGGCCCATATTGATGATGCTATTTTCAAGTTTTTGAAAGGCGTCATCCAGGAGCGCTACGGCATTTCCACGGCGGTGCTTTCCGGCGACTACACGCCGGAACAGTATGACGCATTTTTCCAGACGTGCGTAGAAGATTTTCAAGCTGAATTTGAGCAGGCCCTGAGCGCCTGCCTTTTTAGTCAGAGAGAACTTGACCTTGGTCACTGGCTCAAGACCTATTGCAACCGGGCGGCCTTTCTCACGAACGAACAGAAAATCAAGTTTATCGACATCGGCACACGGATTGAGATGGTCTCCGTCAATGAGGCCCGTGAAATGTTTGGCATGGAGCCGGTGCCCGATGGGAATCGTCGTTTCAGGTCCCTCAACTATGTGGATTCCACGTTGGCCAACAGTTACCAGGCCAGCATGGCAAAATCCGGCGATCTAGGTAAGCAGAAGAAAGGAGAAACTGATGGGAAAGAAGAATAAGAAGAACCCGCGGAGCATGTGCAGTAAAGTCGAGCGCCGCTTTAACATCCCTGACATTAAGGCCGTTGAAAACAGGGCCGAAGGCGTGGAGGATGACGGCGTCCGTGAGGTAAAAGGTCATGCCGCCGTGTTTGGACAGACCACGTCCATTGGAGACTGGTTTGATGAAACCATTGAGCGGGGTGCCTTTGACGGCTGTGATTTAACTGATGTGCCGCTCCTCACCAACCATGACTTTGACAAGGTGCCGCTGGCAAGGAGCCGCCGCAATAACGGCTCCAGTACCATGACCTTGTCCATTGATGACCAGGGCCTTTTAATTGATGCCAAACTGGACACCAGAAACAATCCGGAGGCGGCGGCCCTTTACTCCGCCATCTCCCGGGGCGATGTGGACGGCATGTCCTTCTGTTTTGTAGTCGCCGAAGATACCTGGGATTGGTCTGATGAGGACCATCCAAAACGAACCATCAATAAAATCTCTAAGGTCTACGAAGTGTCTGCTGTGACCTTCCCGGCCTATGAGGATACCGATATTTCAGCTCGTTCCGATAAAGAGGCGTTGGACAATGCCCGCCAGCTGCTGGAGAGCAAGCGGGAGGAAGAGCGAAAGGCAGTGGAGACTGCTAACGAAATCGAAATGCTTAAAATCCAGAATCGTATTTTAGGAGGTTAAAAACATGAACAGCAAGAAACTGCTCGAAGAAATCGAAGCAAAGAAAAATGCCCGTGCCGCTCTGGTGAAGAAATCCGAAGCGAGCCAGGACGTGAACGAACTCAGAAGCCTGCAGGGCCAGATTAAGGACCTGTCCGCTGGCATTGAATTTATGCAGGGTCTCGTGGAGGAAGCCCGCGCCGCAGAAGCACAGCGCGTCGCTGAAAATGCCCAGGCACCGGCGCCTGCCCAGACTGCAGAACCGGACACCCGCACCCAGGCTGTCAATGAACACGCCGAACACGAAGCACAGAATCAGGCGCCGGAAAGCAGGTCCTTTAAACCAGGCGCCGGCTTTACTGTAACCGCAGAAGGCCGCCAGAGCCGCACCGCGGAACAGATGGAACAGCGCGGCAGGGACCTCAAAGAAGGCCGCTCCCTTACTGTTGCCACCGGCAGCATCATCCTGCCGCATCGTGATTCCGCCACCATTAACGACACCTTCCAGCAGGTTTCCTCCCTGCTCGATGCTGTCGACTATATGGAACTGCAGGGCGGCGAATCTTTTAAACAGCCCTACGCTAAAGATTCCCCGGACGGCAATTACACCACAGAAGGCGCGGAACTGGCTGACACCGATGCTGCTTTTGGCTATGCCGAAATCACCAAATCTAAGATTACCGGTTACTCCGAAATCACGGACGAAGTGGAAAAACTGCCGGCCGCTGACTATGCCGCCTTTGTCGAAGGCAGTGTGACTAAATCCACCAGAAAGAAACTGGCAAAAGAAATCATGCTGGGCGACGGCACCGCGGGCCATCTGACTGGTATCTTCTCCGCCAAGTGCGACGCTATCCCTGCCGAATCTGACATTACTGTTTCCGCTATTGGCAACACCACCCTGGATGACATTGTGTTCTCCTACGGAGGCGATGAATCTGTGGAATCTCAGGCGGCCCTGATTCTTTCCAAAGAAGACCTCAAAGCTTTCGCTTCTGTCCGCTCTGCCGACGGCAAGCCTTTCTACAACATCGTAAACCGTGGCGGCTTCGGTACTATCAACTCCGTACCGTTCTTCATTAACTCCGCTTGCTCCGCTGTTTCTAACAGCAATACTTCTGCAGGTGCTTACTGCATGGCTTACGGCGACGTTAAAAGCTACAAACTGGTGGCATTCTCCCCGCTTGACGTGCAGAAATCCACCGATTTCAAGTTTAAGCAGGACATGATCTCCTACAAATCCCGCATCTATGCAGGCGGCAACGTTGTAGCTTATAAGGGCTTTGTAAGAGTCAAAAAGGGCGCCGCAGCCGCTTCCGGCACCGGTACATAAGTCTAAAGGAGGGATGACAGGATGATTAGCCAAGATGAGCTGTCGAGACTCTTACACCTCGACAGTGAAGAGGAAATTGCGAACGCCATGCTTTATGCAAAAGGCGCGGAAACTTACTTAACCAACGCCGGGTGCAAAGCAGACTATGACAACCCTCTCTTTGTTAATCTTCTCGTCACTCTGACCTCCCGGCAGCTGACCAACCCGGACCTGCTGTTTTCCGGCTCCGAGATTGACGGCATGGCGGTCACGGCGCTTGTCGCTCAGCTCAGAGCTAAACAGCAGGCAGGAGGCCAGTGATGAAAACGACAAGGGTGGGGGAGCGCAACAAGCGCATCCAGGTGTACAAGACGGCCAAAGTCTCTGACGGCCAGGGCGGCTATCGCAAAGGTAAGCCCGCCTTACTGGCGACCGTCTGGGCTATGATTCATCCCGCCAAGTTTTGGACGGGTAATGCTGGCGGTGGCCCCGTCTCGGGAGTCACCCAAGGTATTACCACCAAGACATTGGCAGGGCTTGATGAGTCCTGCACCGTCACATACAAAAATCAGACCTATGAGATTTTAAATCTGGACTACTCCGTGGACGGCGAGGTGACAATGACCTGCAAGGCGGTGGTGCATCGTGGTTAAAAAAGCGACTTTTATCGTCAAGGCGGACATCTCCCAGGCGGTCTTTAACTGCCTGCGGCAGCTTGACTCTTATGACAAGTGGACAAGCGACAGCATCCGCAAGATAGTAAAAGACAGCACGGAGAGCGTCTTTGCAGGCGCTGTCCAAAGGGTGCCTGCGCGCACCGGGGCCTTAAAAAAGTCTATCCGGATGCGATTCGAGGACACCCCGACCAACACCGTCGGCGTTGTCTACACCAAAGAGCCTACAGCCCATCTGGTGGAAAACGGCGCAGGGCCGGTCCCCGTCCTTATGCCAGTCAAGAAAAAGGCCCTACATCCCGGGGGCTCTGGTTACTTTTTTACCAGGGCTAACATCCCTGCGAGGAAGGCAAGGCCTTTTATGAAACCGGCCATGGATGCGGAACGGCCAAGGTTTGAAGCCAAGGTTAGAGAGGCGGTGACCAAGACATGATACTTTACAGACTCCCCCTTAACGCCCTGCAGAAAGGGCTCTATACCCTTATTAATGGCGCTATTGTCACAGATTCTGACAACCCCGTGCCAGTGTATGATTTTATACCAACGGGGCAGGAGGAATTTCCCTATATCTGGCTGGGGAGGCAGGAGGACAAACCGGACCTTATCAACAAGGTTCAGGCTTTACACCTCATCACGCAGGAAATGGACGTGTGGTCCACAGAGGCCGGAAAGCGAGAATGTAACGAAATCATGGATGACCTGGTCCACCTTTTAACCATTCGCCGTCCGGAGATGTCTGCTTTTAACGTTTTAGCCGTTGACCTCATCGACTCCTCCATTGAAGGGGAGGCGTACGAAAACGGCATAACAGCTTACCACGGTAAAGTGGTTTTTAGTTTTTTGATTGAACAAAAGGAGTAAAAAAATGGCACTTACTGAAGAGCAGCTTAAAACTCTGCCGACTGACCCCAGTCTTACTCAGGCCTTCGCGGGAAAGGATGTCCTCCTCTACGTGAATGGACCGACCGGCTCTGCCGCAACGCCTGTGTGGACCTTGGTTGGCGCGCAGAAGGAAGCAAATACTAAAAATTCCGCCGATACTATCGATGCAACTAACAAGACTTCCGGCGGCTGGGCTTCCCAGCTGGCTGGAACTCGTAAATGGTCCATCAGCTTCTCCGCCCTCCAGGTTCTGGATGACAACGGGCAGGACATCCTGGACTACGCTTACCGCAAGGGCATTAAGATTCAGGTTAAACTTGCACGCCCGGACGGCAAGTTTAGAACGGGCTGGTGCTATGTCACTGAATTTGACGAAGGCAACGCCGCTACCGATGCCGCAACCATTACCGCCACTCTGACCGGTGACGGCGAACTGAGCGCTTATCAGGCAGCAGCTACAACCAACCCTTAATGGAGGTAACTAAATGAAGAAGGCCATCACGTTTAAGATGGGGGAGAAAGAGTACTCCCTTATGTTTAACACGAAGGCCCTGGCAGAAATGGAGCGCCTTAATCATGGGCGCTCTATTATGCTAATTATGGGCTCCATGCTGCGAAACTCGGCAGCCGCCTACAGCACTCTCAATCTTGACTTTACCCTTGCCGGGCTCAAGGCAGGACTGCAGAACATGCCGCAGGATACAGATTATTATGATTTTATTGACCAATACTGCGAAAATTCAGGCTCTATCGATGACCTCAATGGCTACATCCTTAAATCTATCGTCGCTTCGGGCCTTTTTACACAGGGGGGCCAGAAGGAAGAGGAAGAGATGCTGCACTTTCTGGACCTGTTTCTCAAAAAATAGAGTCTTTCGCCGACTGGCTTGAACAAGCCGAAAAAATCGCCTACGCCGAAGGCCTCAAGCCTGTTGAATTTGAGGACCTCCAGCCGGGCGAATTTTACACCTACCTGGAAGGCCGTCGGCTGGCGCTTAAGAAGAAGGACCAGCGCATCGCTTACTACATCGTCTGGCTCTTATCCCCCTATTGTAAGGAACCTCTAAGCATTGACAAGATTTTAGAGCCCCTTTACGTTTCCCCGGAACAGAAGAGGGCGCAGTTGTTGAAAGACCGGGAAGAACTAAAGCGTGAATTTGGAATAACGGAGGAGCATCATCATGGCCACAATCGCTGATTTGCTTGTTAAACTGGGCGCCGACAGCTCCGGCCTCAGGAGTGAACTGAATAAAGCGAAGTCGGACATCAACAGTACATTTGATGCTAATCCTCTAAAGACTTTCCAGGGCGCCGTGGATGGCACGGCGGGATCCATGGAAAAGCTGATTTCCAACTTTGGCAAGTTTACCGCTGCCGCCGGTGCCGGTTTTGGATTTATTCAGCTGATTTCCGGCGCCGTGGAGGCCGGCGCCCGTGTCAAAGATCTCTCCGAGACCATGGGCATTTCTGCGGCCCAGGCGTCCATGTTTTCCAAGACTGTGTCCCTTGCTGGCGGTGATGTACAGACTGCCAGCGCGGCCATTATGAGGCTTGATAAGACACTGTCCGCCGGTGGAGCCTCTGCCGAAAAAGCGCAGGCCATGCTTGACGCCGTAGGAGTCTCCTTGCAGGATGCTAATGGTAAACTATTACCAGTCAATGAGCAGCTTAAAGCGCTGTCCGAAGGTTACAAGGCCGCAACTTCTGTAGGCTACGGCCAGGAGTATCTCATGGAAACTCTGGGCGCCAGGGGCATTGCGCTCACCGGCGTGCTCAGGGAGTACACTGAGGCCGCTCAGAACGCCGCAAAGGTGCAGAGCGTAGGGCTTGACCCAGAAGAGATGGACCGCACCAAGAAGGAAATTGATGTCCTTAAGATGCAGGCCTCCACTTTGGGGACTGCTACCGGCGCCGCCCTGGCTCCCCTCATTGAGCAGATAATCCCGCCTCTGACCTCTGGCCTTGCGTCCATTGCCCAGTACCTTGCCACCAACAAGGAAGAGGTTATAGACTGCACCAAGGCATTGGTTGGCTTTATTGCGGCCTATAAGACTGTGACCGCCCTTCGGGCTTCTGTTGCCGCACTGGGCGGCCTCATGGGTGCGGCAGGCACCGGCGCCGCATCTACGGCCACCGACGCTATCACCAGAGCCCAGGAAGCACAGATTAACAAGCGCATCCGGCTCATCGAAAACGCCGCCCTGCAGGAGGAAAAGGCATATCTCAAGTCTCTGCAGACCATGGAGGTTACGGAGGCTGAGAAAACCCGCCTCTACGCTAACTATGTACGGCAGAGGCAGGCAGAGACCGCCAAGGCCGCCGCTGTTATCAGGGCTGAGATGACCAAGACCTACGCCGAGATTAACAGCGCCGCCACCACCTCAGCCGCCGTGCAGACCGGAGCACTTAACAGCGTGAGCAAAGCCGCCGTTGTATCTGGTGCCGCAGTGGGCAGTGTTGGAGGCGCAGCCATCAACACCGGCGTCAAGATGACTACCATGGGCTCCACTGGGCTAATCACCATGAAAAAGCTGACAAGCGCCGCATGGGCCCTTGCAGGTGGCTGGCTGGGCGTTGCCTCTGCCATCATCTACGCCCTGGGCTGCCTGGTGGAATACAAAAAGCAAAAAGCGGAAAAAGAGCTCAACGACCATGTCATAAACATTGACGGAGAGGCCTACAAACAGATTGACGGCGTGTGGAAGAAGCGAGGGGTCAATACAGACGCTTCTGACTTCGAAAATCCGTTCAGTTATGAGGATGTGGACCAGAACTCTTCCCTTGTGGCTGAACTGAATAATCGTCAGTACATGCAGCCTGACCTTGAGAAAACCGAACTATCTCCAGAAGCCAACAAACAGCTTGATGACCTCAAGGCCCAACTTGAAGGGCTTTCCAAGTCGGTGAATGATAACACCGCGGCCGCTAAGGCAGGCGGCGGGGGAGGCTCCGCCGCGCCCAAGGTGGAGGTGCCAAAGACCTATACCGTTGAGGTGCCTCTTGGCGAGATTGCGGCCCAGAAGGCGCTTGACGCCTACAACGCCGCTCCCGGGAGCCAGTGGATCAATCCGGACCTTACGAACGACATGGAAAACTCCTGCGCATCTTTTGTGTCCACCATGTACGGTGCCGCCGGTGTTATGGCCGATTTAACGGCGTCTGGAAATAACCTGGATGCCATGTTCCAGAGTGTAAAAGGCGCTTGGTATGGACCTAATGACGGCTACAGCCCATCCGCCGGTGACTACGTTTCCGGCCCGGGGCATGCCGGCATGTATGTTGGCAATAACACTGTCATCTCTCGTGACTCCAAGGGGGGCTTGCAGCAGCACGATCTTGACCAGTGGAAGCAGGAATTTGGTTTTATCGGATATGGCTCTGTTGCTAAGCTGACCGGAGGCGCTACGTCTACACAGACCGTAGACAAAAACGGAAAGGCTCTGCAGGAAGCACAGAGAAAACTACAGCAGGCCAAAGAGGAGGCTCTCAAGCTCTTTACCTCTATGTCCACGGAAATTGAAGAGAAAACCGGCACTGCATATGAAGCAGGCATGGCTCAGGTGGCTGAAAACGTAAAAGCTAAAGGGCAGGAAATCCAGAAGCTGGCTGCGGCAGGGCTCCCGACGGAGGCGGTCAAGTCTCTGCAGGACAAACTGGCTGAGTACCAGACGGCTCTGCAGAACAAAGTCACCCAGCAGCAGCGGGAAGCCCTTAACAAGCTCAAGACCGACACAATGCGGACTAATGCGGAGCTTAAAGGCGACTATAAGAGCCTGGCTGACGCCGAGTACAAAGCAACCGTTGAGTCTCTTAATAAGGAAAAGGAAGAACGGACTAAAGCCGTCGCCCAGAATAAGGACGACAAGGAAGCTATGGCCTCCGTTGAAGAGTGGTATACCTCCCAGGTACAGGCCGCCGCTGAGAAGCGGACCGAGGCCTACCGGGCGTCTTTTGCTAAGCAGATGGACTACGCCATAAGCCACCACGACGCCAAGACCATGGGGAGCCTGCTCAACAGTGACGACTTTAAGCAGATGATGGACTGGGACGGCGAGACTGCCGAAATGCAGCAGTTTTATGACCTTTGGAAAGATGCCCATAAAACAACATCCCAGATGATGGCTGACAGCATGAGCAGCTTCCAGGGCAGTATTTCTGATTTCTTTACGAATATTCTGGAAGGCCAGGAGACCTTTGGCGACGCCTTCCTGGACATGGTGGATTCTTTACTTGACACCGTTGTCAAACAGCTGGCCGACAAGTGGAGCTCCCAGATTTTAACAAGCCTCTTCCCGGGCATGTTCGGGGGAGATCAGCAGAGCGGCGACCTTTCCGGCGGCTCTGGAGGCGGCGGCCTCTTTACCGGCCTATCCTTTGCAGGTGGATTGCTTGGTGGAGGTGGCGGCGGACTCTTCGGGGGCCTATTTGGAGGCGGCTCTAATGGAAATGGAGACGAAGATCCTATTACTACTTTCCAGAACACCATAAATCGTATGACTACCGGCATGGATACCGCTACCAATACTTTGAGCCTCTTTTCTGGTGGTACTGGTACCGCTGGAAAATTGTTAGGTACTTACAACATAATTCAGGGCGCTATTAATACAGGCACCAAACCGGCAGAAACAGCTACAACTGTAGCCGCTACTACGGGCTTGGCAGGTTTTACCACATCCGTTTACATGGCCACAGCAGCTTTACAGGCTATGGCTGCGTCGAAATTTGCAACTTTTGGCTTCGCCACTGGCGGCTACATCATGGGCCCCGGCACTAGTACTTCCGACAGCATCCCCGCTTTTCTGTCTAATGGCGAGTACGTTTTAACCGCTGACGCTGTGCAAAACGTCGGCCTGCCTCTATTGGACGCCATGAACAGCGGCAGGGCAGGGCACTTTGCCACCGGCGGACTGGTACGGGCCAATGGCTCGGGTAGTAAAGGCACCGCTGTACCTGTTGGCAACAGTGTAACGCTTAACGTGTCCGCCCTGGATGCGGCTTCTTTCATGGAGTTTCTGCAGAATGGCGGCATGGATATCATCAAGCAGTTACTTTTTGACGGTGATAGAGATTTCACTACGGAAAGCGGGGTGTGGTAATTGGCTAACATTTTCTTCCCCCTGGACCCTCGCAAGGTGTCCTGGGAAACGGATACGGACCAGAGCTGGGATGTCAACGAGCAAGCAAGCGCCAGCGGCAGAAGGCGTGCCATGACTTATCAGACCCTGCCCGGCTGGACTTTTACCATTACCTTTCCCGGGCTGACGTCAGAGGAAAAGGATGACCTCTTTGCCTTTTTTGCCAGGGCGAAGGGAAGCCTTACGCCGTTTTACTATAAAGACGCTGAGAATTACAAGTGCGAAAATGTGACGCTTGCCAAAAACACTGACGGCTCTTATCAGCTGGTGGCGAATATGCACGGCCAGCAGGAGCCTGTCTACTATGCCGATAATCTCCACGTCTACGTAGACGGAGTAGAGCTGGGGGGTACATCTTACACGCTCGACCGTGGTGCCATTGTCTTTACAAACGCCCCCGCTGACACCGCAAAGGTTACAGCGTCTTATGAGTACTATTGGTACGTCAAGTTTGCGAAAACGAAGCTCCAAGTAAAGCAGAAGTTTGACAACGTATTCCAGGTGTCTTTGTCACTGGAGGTGGTGAGATGAAAACTGTAACTGATGCGCTCGCTGCCTATCTCAATACCAAGAAGGAGATGGTGGTCTGTGACCTATACACAATGGCCCTTTACGACGGGACAGCGTACTACTACGCAGATGCGGACCATGACGTCACCTACAACGGACATACTTACCTGCATAATGCCCTCATCCTCAAGCGGGAACAGACGAAAATCAACAACGTCATCTCCGCGGATAGCATGACGGTGAGCATTTACGCCACCGTTGATGACAAGTTAGGCGACAAGCCTATCTTTCTGGCCGCCCATGATGGGACGCTGGACAGAGCTACCCTGTCACTTTCCCGGGCCTTTTTTGACGAGGACGGCAATATCACTGGAGCTATTGACCTGTTTTCCGGCATTACGGAAGTCAAGAGCTGCGGCGGACTCCTTATGAAACTGACAGTAAAATCCAAGGTGCAGGGGCTCTCACAAGAATTTCCACGCCGCCGTTTCTATCCACAGGGCACCTATTCCACCTCAGGCGGCAAGGTGTCCTCCAGTACGGAGGAGGATTCCGCCTCGGTTATTGCGCCATACGTGCCTTTGAAGGAAGTGTTGTTATGAATCCGATTGTAAAAGAAGCCTACACATGGCTTGGGACGCCTCACGTCAATCAGGCTAAGGTAAAGGGTAAAGGCGTTGACTGCGGCATGCTCCTCATCGCCTGCCTCGAAAATAGCGGTTACGTGGAAAAGGGAGCTATCAAGGTGGCTCCCTATTCCAACGAATGGCACCTGCACCACTCTGCAGAATGGTTTTTGAACATCGTAGAGAAGTATTGTGATAGAGTCCCCATGTCTGACATCCAGCCCGGGGACTTTTTGCTTTACAAGTTTGGCCGCTGTGTATCTCACGGCGGCATTTATGTTGGTGATGGTCACATTATCCATGCTCTGGTGGAGCAGGGAGTAGTGATGACCGACATCAATGATGTGATGCTTTTAACTGCCACAGGCAAAAGTCGGTTGCACGGCGTGTACCGCTTTAGGAGGGAGGGGTAAAGTATGGGCTTGTTTGGGGGCCACAATACGACGATCCGTGAGAATAAGATTTCGGACTTTACCGTCTCTACGGCTCAGTACGGGGCTAGCGTCTGCGAGATTCTGGGCACCATTCGAATCTCGCCGAACGTCATTTACTGGGACGATTTCACGGCCCATGAGCATAAATCCTCCCAGAAGTCTGGCAAGGGAGGCCGCTCTAAGACTACCACCATTACCTATACCTACACTGTTGCAGTCATCCTTGCCCTGTGCGAAGGACCGATAACTGGTATAGGAACGATGTGGAAAGGTAAAAATGTTTACCAGTACCCTAACGGCGATGTGGGCCTAACACTCTTTTCCGGCACGGCAGACCAAAAACCGTGGGCCTATGTCCAGGGCAAACATCCTAACAAAGCACTCGCTTATGAAAATCTGGCCTATATGGCCGGTGTGATTGACCTTGGTGATTCCGGTTCTATGCCGGACTTTAACTTTGAAGTCAAAGGGAAATTACTGGACACCGGCGACGGCGTGGACGTCAATCCTGCCGACTACATCCTCTATGTGCTTAATAAGGTAGGACTGGGCGGTGTTAAAATTGATGGGATTGATAATTACCGGCAGTACTGTAAGGAGGCCGACCTATTAATCTCTACGCCAAGTGACAGCACCGACGCTAAGAGTGCTAGGGAAATCGTTAATGAGATAGCAACCATCACAAACGCCTATTTCTTTTGGTCCAACGACCGATTTAAGATTGTCCCCCGGGCGGACCGTGCGGTAGGAAATTGGAAACCGGATAAAACTATCCGCTACAACCTCACTCCGGATGACTTTATCCCCCAGAGCGGAGGGGCCTGTATTACCTACAGCCGCAAAGATTCAAGTGAAATCTACAACCGGATTTCCGTGGAATTTCTGAACCGGTCTAATGGCTACGAAAAGGAAATCGTCAATTACCAGGACAACGACGATATTAAGGAATTTGGTGTGAGGCAGGCCAGTACCACAAAGGCACACTACATCTACACCAAGACCCGGGCTGTAAAACTGGCCGAAGATCTCTGTCGCAAAAACAAGTATGAAAGAGTAAAGTACACATTCAAGCTTGACTGGGCCTTCTGCCGATTGGAGCCCGGCGACCTTGTCCTGCTTAACGACCCGGCCATGGGGATTGAAGACCAGCCCGCCATGATTGACAGCGTGACGGAGGCTACCAATGGCGTGCTGACCTTTACCGCTATCTCTCGGGCTAAAGGCGTATACAGCGAGGCCGAGTACAACGTACACGAAAACGAGAGGCCTTTGATTGACTTCAATCCAGACCCGGGCGCATGCGAGCCGCCTATGATTTTCCAGCCGCCTGCACTTATGACCGATGCGGACAACGAGGTGTGGTTAGGCACCTGGGGAAAGAATCCCAATTGGGGCGGATGCTCCGTCTGGGGGTCTGATACTAACCAGTATTACAAGAAGCTGGGGACCATCGACAATCGCGCACGCTATGGGACGCTGACGAAACCGCTGAACAGAGAAGACACCGCGCTTGAAATGGCACTCAATCAGGACGCATTCACCTCCGTAGATGCGGAAAGTGCTAAGAACGGGGATACTGTAATGTACATCGACGGCGAAGCGCTGTCTTACCAGACCGCAGAGCTTTTGGATAACGGAAACTGGAAGCTATCCGGATTGGTCCGTGGGCAATTTGGTAGTGAAGCAGCATTCCATGCATCCGGCGCACAGATTGCAAGGTGCGATGAAGCTTTCCTGCGTTCCGGCTTGAAAAATGCCTATGTTGGTAAAACTGTTTACTTTAAATTTACGGCATTTAACATCTTCGGCGGGATGGAGCAGAGCCTTGCAGATGTGCAGGCTTATCCTTTTGTACCAAAGTCTGTGCAGATCCTTCCGCCAGACGTGGAAGTCCTGAATGTTGAAAAGATGGCCTCATCTATCCGACGCTATTGGTGGAAATATACCTATCCGGATCCGAACGACATCGCCGGATTTATCCTCAAGTACACGCAGGGGAAGGAACTCAACTGGGAAACAGGCATAGCTGTCCAGGAAGGGCTGATAACTACCCAGCCTTACGAAACGCAGACCATCAGGCAGGGCACCCACGCCGTCATGATAAAGGCTGTAGACACTAACGGCAATGAGTCCAAAAACTTTGCTTACTGTCTGCTGGACATGGGGGATTTACTACAGGAAAATGTACTCTTTGATAAAGACTTCGGAGAGGCCAATTTTGCCGACGTTAAAAACAACGGCATCGTCTTATCCGATGGCTACCTCCACGCCGTCAACTCCACGAAGATGTGGCATGAAAAAGGCCGAAAGTTTTGGAGCACCAAGGACGCCAAAATGTGGGACAGCTCATTCCAATCCTATGTTGCCAACTGTCAATTTAAGGCCCCGGCGAGCGGCCAGTTTTGGCTCACCACAAATATTGAGGGACCGGCAGTCGTTTACTACCGGCTGGCGCTCAACTCTTCCTTCTGGCCAGCGAATAAGGCGGATGCCGGTTTTTGGGCGACCGAGAAAAAGTACGCCAATGTGTGGGACACCACGGCGGACCTCTGGAAACAGTGGTCTGATAAAGTGGAGGCTCAGGCCGGTGATGACATCCAGATAAAGATTGAGGCTAAAAATAATTCGTATCAAGAGACTATCATCAAGGGCCTCCATGCCTACGTGGATGTTCCGGACAGGCAAGAGCACTTTGAGGATTTGGCAGTACCTGCAGAGGGTGTCGAGCTCCCGATTACCACGCCATTTTATGAAACTACCGCCGTCCACATCGATGCAGTGCAGGATGATGACGCTGTGACAGTTAAAGTCTTAAGCAAGACGCCCTGCGTCATTGCCCTGCTGGACAGCTCAGGAACGCAGGTGGCTGGAACGGTGGACATCACGTGGCAAGGATTTGTTAATGAGTTACTGGAGGGTTAAATGACAGACGTTAAAAAACTACAAACACCGGACGGGATGCTGGACTACCCCGACCCTAATGACGCCAGCAAAGGCACCACAGAGCAGCAGTTTCAGGAGTACCTTAAAAACCAATATGCGGTAATGTACTCCCTTGTGTCTATGGCTCTCTGGCAGCCGGGGACGAACTACATTAAAGAGCAGGTGGTACTTTCTCCTAATATGCCCGCCAACGCCATTGCACGGGTGACCACGGAGGGCACCAGCGGCGACGCAGAACCGGTGTGGGGGGCCGTAGGCTCTACCATCTCCGACGGAACTGCGGCTTACATCATGCTCCCACGGACCATTGACTTTGCAACGCAGGCTGAAGTGACCGCAGGGACGAATACGACGAAAATCGTGACCCCCGCCATGCTGGGGCAGACTATCCAGGTGGACCTTGCCAGCGAAAAGAGGGTAAACCTCAATGAAGCCGACAAGTCAGTCACACCGGGCATTACCGGGATTCTTCCAGTAGCTAATGGTGGAACAGGGCTTGACCATCTTCCGTACACGCCAACCGGCAATAACAGCGTTTGGGACGGCACCCATTTCCCGGCCATTGGTGAGGATGGGGTAATTGAAATCGGCCGTATGGTAGACTTTCACGAAAAAAGTGGAGACACCGTCGACTACTCTTTGAGACTTTCTAGCTCAGGCGGCAAGCTCTTGGTCAACGGCACTGACATTATGAGCTACATTGCCAACGTCCAATCCCAAGCCGGTGTGGTAGCAGGGAATGTCTCCAACGCCAATGCGTGGTGGGTAAAGCTGGGAGGGGCCGTGCCGCTCATTATACAGGGTGGATACAACGGAGTACGAAGCACTGTTACATTTCCAATATCCTTTTCTAATGCGGCTTTGGGCGTCATGGCTACTTTGTCACAAGGTGATCAAGAAGCCGCACAAACATGGTCATATACTGCTAGAGATTTCTACCTTTATCAGCGGTATTCGGGCCGTTGGGCACATTGGATAGCGGTTGGTTTTTAATGGTTAAATACCTACGGAAAGCCATAATAGATTTTTGTAGTTGATATCAAACCCGGAGTAATACACGAAGGAAGTAGTGTTATAAGTCTTGATATTTTCAAGTCCTCTGCCGCTACTGTTAGATGCATTTACGACGGGCGTCCCTACAATGCTTAAAACCGTAGAATAAGCGATTGGGAAGGGAACATATACGTCAGTGCGTTCATCAACATATTTATATCCACCCTGTCTATACGCCTAGCGCTATATAAAATAACGGAGAGTCATTAGACCGATTTGCATAACACCTTTCGCTAAATTGGAAGTTGCTATTGCTAGTGCTCGCTACCATTGCTCCGCCTTCTTGGTTCATGTGCAAATAGGTAACAACTACTGACATTACCTGTGATGTAAATTGGATTGGGAATGCTTGGCTTTTTAGCTGGCTCCCATCCGTATTGGTAGAAGTCTTTCCACCCTGTCTAGTAACCAACGATGAGCAGAAATGAATCTAGGTTTTTTACGCTGTCCCCTTGGTCTGTATAATCCCATGTTACGGCAGTATTCGTCCTGCTGGTAATCCTAGGATTATAGGCCCAATGATATTCTATTTTCTGAATCCATATACCAAGAACGGTTGAAAGAGCAATGGGGTAGGTAAATGAACCGGCAGAGCTGTGTCCACCCTGTATAAATGCATTCCACCTACACTCTTCAATCCCCGATTTTACCGCATATCGTAAAAATCTCATCTGCCCTTTACACATACTTTTTCTCAAAATCTGGGTAACACATCAGTATCACGATTTACACCGCCGCCACCGCGCATATCACCCCTTACCACTCATCAATTAGTAGCAGGTAAGTATCACAAGGTCTCTATAGCCTTCCGAAGCTGCCTGAGCGTCTTATGAGTGTAGACCCCGTTGGTTACATCGCCTCTTGCATGACCTAGAATCATCTTGCGGGCGTTATCGTTGACTTCTGCACCATCTAACAAGGTGGCGCAGGTGTGGCGGGTGTCGTGCGGCTTATGCTTCTCACCGTGGACCATCCGAATTACTCGCTTAAATGTGCGGACAAATCGGCTGTAGTCCATCGGCTTGCCGTGCACGTTGATGAGGTAGGGGCCTTCTGAATCGAGCCGCTTTTCGATGAGCGGCCAAATGAGGTGATGGATGGGGACGGTGCGGATGCCCGCCGCAGTCTTTGACTTCGTAACACGCAGATATTTTTGTTTGCGGTTGATGTCGGACTTGAGCAGAGCCCGAAGCTCCCCATTGCGGAGGCCGGTATAAATAAGAATGAGGACCAAGTCAACGTCCGGTGTACTATCCACCAGTTTCCGCAGCTGATTGATTTTCCGGCGACTGATAGCATGGTGAGGATTTACCGGCTTGTTCCGGCCAATGTGGATAAGCCCTGAAAAGTCACGGCTTGTGTACTCCATCTTGCGAGCGTAGGCAAAGAGAAGAGACAATAGGTTCCTGACCTTCTTTTTGCTGGCGTAAGAAAGGCCCGTCATGCCATCGATAACGGCTTGAAGGTCCTTATACCTTATATCCTCCACAGGCCTGTCATAAAGGCTTGAACAGTGCTTATACGCTGATTCGTAGCCTTTTACTGTTGATTCTGTAACACGGAAGTATTCCACGTGCTTAGGCTTCCAGCGTAGGTACAACTCACTAAATGTGATTTTAGAAAGTCGGTGCCTGTCATGCGACTTATTCCAATCGACCTGAAACGCAAGGGCTTCCAGTTTGGTAGGAAAGTAACCATTTACCTTCTGTTTGCCGTTTTCAGTCACTACAAACGCCCACGGGTTCCGCCGTGAACCGCTTAAATGTTTGATACAACCAAACCCATTAGGGTTTTTCATTAAATATCAGCTCCCTTCATAGGAGCTATTTTAGTATAAGGAGACTAACATGGACAGCACAGACACCTCTTTGCAGTATGTCAGTGTCTACAACGCCGGCACAGGGGAGCGTGAGACCTCTTACGTCGTCGGCATCCACGGGGAGACCGTGGACGAGCTCAAGGCACTTGCCACTAAGAATTATCCCGAAGGAGTAGCCATTGAGCAGGATGGGGCGGCGTGGAATAACGCCGTGCAGAATGACCTTATTTATAAGGCGGGCCAGCTGGTTGAAAGACCAGCACCTACGGAAGATGAGGTAAGGGAACAGAAGCTTGCCGCCCTCGATAGCGAGTACAGCCAGAAGATTTCTGACGTTGAAACCGAGATGGCAAAGGCAAATGCCATCGGCGATGCTGATTATTTTAACGACCTAAAGGCCGAACATGAGACTTTAGTCAGTGAGTACACGACAAAAAGAGGGGAGATTTGACCGTGGATAGATGTTTCCTTTGCCATCGCAAGATGGATGAAAAGACCGGCCTGTGCACCAATCCAAAGTGCGTGCGGAGCCAGCCGCTCCCGGAAAAGAAAGAAGAAGAGGAAAAGGACGGTGAGAAAGCATGAGTATCGAAAAATGCAAGGACTTTGAGAAAGACGGCTTTGGAACATGGGATGACAGCTCCAAGCCGACGACCTTTGCCAACATGTACGATTTTATGAAGAACCAGAACAACGTGACATTGGCTCTTGCTAATGGCCTTTGGCAGCCTAGTACGGCCTACTCTGTAGGTGCCGTTATCCACAGCCCGTCCATGCCGGCCGGTTGTAAAGCCACCTGCACCACGGAAGGGACATCCGGAAGTACAGAACCTAAATGGACCGCCTATGGCACCACCGTAACCGATGGGACGGTCAAGTGGAAGGTGGAGACTGATGTGCAGGGTACCATCACCGGCGAGGTGCAAAACGCAATCACCAGTGCCATCGATGCACTGCATGACACGATTAAGACCGAGATGCAGACCGCCATGCTTGCCCTGTTTCCCGTGGGCACAATCCTTGAGACAACCAACAGTGCCAACCCGTCGACCTACATTGGCGGCACATGGGAACAGTTAGATGCTGGCCTTACCACCATCACGGCGGGGACTTACACTGAAACCCATAACGTCAACGGTACTGACGTAACAGACACCTACGTGTTCACAGCTGGAAGCAGTGAATTTACGGTGAACGGCACGAAGGCGCAGGGCGAGGCCAAACACCAAATCACCGAAGGGGAATTAGCGTCTCACGGCCATGCCATCCATTTCTACAACGACGACTGGAACAGTTCTGACGGTAATTCGGGGGCCTATAATCAGCCCGGGATTGTGCATGATTCTATGGATAGAACTGATAAACACACGAATAGGTGGCCCGATTTAGTCGAGAATACAGGTGGTAATCAACCGCATAACAACCTACAGCCACTTTATGGAGCGTACAAATTCAGAAGGATTAAGTAGTGCGCCGGAATCTATACACGCCGTAAGCCGGTGGGATATTGTTATGCGGTGAGCCCCCACCGCAGAAGCCTAAATGAAATTCAGTGCTCAAGTTAGGGGCGCAGATGAATTTTTTATTTGCATCCGCTGTATAGGGAGCCGCTAAAAATTTTCCCTGTTTAGAATCAGTGATTGAGGTACCGCTATGGTCTTCCGCAAACAAGTCGTATGAGTGGGTATGTTTTGCCAATTCCCCTTCGGAGTTGGTACTTTTGGCCGAAGGGGAATTGGCGGCGCATGGGCATCCCTATATAGCCCTACCTAGACTATTTACTGAACGAGATATTAATCAGGACACAATCATCTGCCCGCACAGCAACGAAAGCTCTAATAAAATGACTTACAACACAAGCATTGTTGGAAATAACATCCCACATAACACTCTCCAACCTTTATACGGCGTATATCGCTTTAGAAGGCTTACTTAACTCTCCTAAACTTGTACACTCCGTACACCGGTTGAAGCGTGTTGTGCGGTTTGTTACCGCCAAAAGAAATGTCGATAGTAGCTCCGAAACAATTTTCCGTAGCTACTGATGGGAATTTAGTATTTCCAGTATTTATAGAAAGGCATCCACTTTGCGCTTTTTGATTTGCCCATTGTATGAGCGTACTCAAACTACCTTGCACTTTTGCCAATTCCCCTTCGGTTCTTTAGAAAAGAGGTGATAACCATGATGTACATCAAATACCTTATTTTTTCCATCTGCCAGCTCTTTTGCATGTTGATTTGTTATCTCACCAACCCAATCGTGGTGCTCTTTGCAAATAAGGAAGGCGAGCTACCAAAGTCCCTCATGCTTTGGCAGACGTGGGACAGTGCACTGGACAACAGGCAGTATGTACTGTATGACTGCCCAAGGTGGCTTTCCTACGACTTCGATGACTACTATGAGTGTTCTGATATCCCCATAGGCCATGGACGGTCCCAAAAGGTTGTACGGATTAAAAAGCCCTTCCCGCGGAGCCTGTGGCTCAAGCACTACCTTAACCGTGTCTTTTGGCTTTACCGCAACTGCGGATATGGGTTTGCGTTCTATCTGTTTGGCGTGGACACGGACCCGAAGACTATCCGCCGGAAAGATGACCACTTTGCTATTGCGTCTAATGCCTTCCGCTACAAAAACGACGACCCTATCGGTAAGCGCTGGAAATGGTGCATCTATTTAGGCTGGAAATTTGATTTTTACGACCCATGCAGGGCCATGATTGCTACAAGGTTTACCATTCATAGAAGATAAAGGAGAATAAAAAATGAATTTACAGGAAATTGCAAAGAAAATTGTACTTGATTATGCAAATGAACACATCGACAAGACCGATAATGTTCAGATTGCTCTGGATAACGTATTTGTCGTTTGGTTTTGTAAGACCTTACAGAACTGGAAGGCGTTAGTTTCTACCAATCTCCCGGATGGCATGTACTATGAGGTTACTTACAATGGCGACAAGAAGGAAGTCTATTTAGACGCTTACAAGAAATTTGAGAATCGAAAAAATACTGAACTCCCTGATTAATTCCCTTATTCGGAGGTGAATAATGGATTTTTACAACATTGCTGTCAGCCTGCTTTCCCAAGGCTCCTACGCCGCCCTGTCCTTTGCCGTGGGGTTCCTTTGGAACAAGGAACGGGGCAGGGCCAAGAAGACCAAGGACACAGAGTGCGGGATAAGGGCACTTTTAAAAATCGAACTGCGCCGTATCCATGAGCGTGGGGAGACAGAGCACAAGTTGTCCTATGCAGATGAGGCCAGTGCGGAAGAAATCTACGCCACGTATCATGCCTTAGGTGGAAACGGTCAGGGGACGACCATGATTAATGACATTAGGAAGATGCCGAAAGTGTGACCATTATGAAGTATATCAAAATGCTACTCTACGAAAACGAAGAGCTGTCACTTACCCGGGTTATTACAGTAATAGCCTGGGCGGCCTTTCTCGCCGTGTCCTTTTATCTTGTATGGACGGCACAGGCCTGGGCTAATTATGACACCTTCGCCTTCATGACCGGAGGCGGGGGAGCTACCACCCAGGTGGTCAACAAGTTTATCAATAGCAAATATAATTCTGCTCCCGGGAGCTACGCTCAGAGGCCGGATTTCAAAGGAGGTTTGCACAATGACAATGGATGAGGTTAGACAGATGTTAGCAGAGGCACGCCCGGCGTTTTATCAGTACCCTGAACCGGTGCGAGTGTATCTGCACTGGACGGCAGGGCATTACTATACAAGTTCCCCAGAGTATCACATCTGCATTGACGCCGACGGGGAAATCATCGAATCCCTGCCGTTGACTGAAATTCCGCAGGCTACATGGCACCGCAACACAGGTAGTATTGCAATTGCTCTCTGCTGCTGCGCAGGCGCTACCGCTTATGCTGGCAATCCTTACCAGGTAGACCTTGGAGAGGAGCCGCCGACGGATGCACAGATTGAGACCTGCGTCCAGCTCATGGCGGCCATCTCCGATGTATTCGGCATCCCGATTGACGCCGACCATTTTATGACGCACGCAGAGGCGGCGGACCTTGACGGCTATGGACCGGCTACGACCTGCGAGCGATGGGACCTTGCCGTGCTTAATAATGATGATGACTGGATGACCGGCGGCGACACGCTGAGGGGCAAGGCTATTTTCTATCAACAGATGGAGGCCAATAATGAATAGAGACTATCCCATGCAGACAACGGTAGGCTGTGAGGACGCACCCATTTTTGGAAATGTTTTACCTTTCCCGGAAGAAGGGGAAGGTGAACCTAAAATAGATCATTTCCCCATGCAGACAACAGTAGGCGGGGAGGAAAAGTATGACTTTGAAGATTATTGTTTCGACATTATTATCATCACGATGCTGGCATCTATCGCGGCAGTTATGGTCTGTGGCGCCTTCGTGGCGGTGCATAGGGTAGCATGGGGGATGTGACATTATGACAACTCCAAAATTGTCCAACGGCGGCAGGTGGGTTGCTGTAGGCGCCGTCCTACTTTTAGTCCTGGCCATTGTGGCCTGCCTGGTCTACTACCATGATCGGCAAAAGGAGGAGGCCCCCAAGGTGCTGACTACGGAGCAAGTTAAGGATCCGGATGCCGTGGCTAAAAAGGTCCAAGTCTCTCAGCCTGCCGCAAAGGAAATCGTAAGAGAGATTGAGAGGACAAGCGGCGAGGCGCCCGCCATTACCTACTACGTACAGAGCCCAAATCTGGACCGAGCGGCGGAGACCGTACAGAGACAGATAGAGACTAAGAGCCCGGAGGCTCCTGCGGGTATGCTTGCCAAGTCTGACCGTACCATTGTGACTGCCGACAAGCAGCTCAACAAAGTAGACGTCTACAAGATTAGTCTGCGCAAAGCGCACAAACTAAAAACAGGCATGACCTACGTTGATGATAGGGCCTACCTGTCCGCCGGTTACCAGGCAGGGCGATGGGAAGGACTAGCGCATTTCGACGGGAGCGGATTCCGGGGCGCAACCGTTATGTATACAATAAAGGAGTGGTGAGATGGCTAAAGGAGAGACTTATGAGCAGTTTGTCGATAAGTTTAAACCTAAACCAAAACTGACAACCGACGACTGCTACACGCCGCCGGAAGTCTACGACGTTGTCGCTAGGTGGGTGGTCAAAGAATATGGATGGGAGGACCGTGAGATTGTAAGGCCCTTTTATCCGGGCGGAGATTATGAGCATTTTGACTACACGACTAACTGCGCGGTAATCGACAATCCGCCATTTTCTATACTGTCAAAAATTGCCGAATTTTATGAGCGGAGAAAGATAAAATACTTTTTATTCGCACCTCAGCTCACAGCCCTTGTGAGACAAGCTAAATCGCATATTGGAGTAGGGGTCAAAATTATCTATCAAAATGGGGCAGTAGTAAACACCGGTTTTATCAGCTCCGACGGGCCTACCTTGCGCTCCGCGCCTGATTTATATAGTCAGCTAACCCGCGAAGTAAATAAGCTGAAAAAGAGCAAAAAGCTAACAAAGATGGAGTACCCCCCAGAACTGGTTACTGCCTCCAAGCTTGCCGCGTACAGCCAGTATGGCGTGGATTATGCTGAGGACAAAGCGGCCTTCGTGCGTCGGCTTGATTCACAAAAAGGCATGGGCAAAGCAATATTCGGGGGGGGGCTATCTGGTCCCCAGCGAGCCTGCACATAAAGCGGAGGAGGCTCTAGCAAGAGCAAGGGCAGGGGCAAGGGCAGGGGCAAGATCCGTTTTTGTATGGCATTTATCAAGCCGTGAAAAGGACTTACTGGCGCACTTGTAAAGGGCACCCTAAAGGTTTATACTATTTACTGGTCTCCCGAAAAAGGGAGGGGATTGAAACATTTATATCTACTTGTATGCCCTTAACCAGGCAAGCAAAAGAAAAAAGGCGAACGCTCGATGCGCTCGCCTTTTTTTGTGCAAAAATTTTTGAAAAAATTGAAATTTCCTCTTGCTTTTACGTCGTAAACGACGTATAATATATACAGAAAGAGGGAGAAAGATCCCATAGGAACAAAGTTAAAAAGGAGGAAATCAAAATGAAATTCAATCACAAACTGGACTATTATGAATTTTCCTGGGCTGGCGGTAGTACGATAACCATGATTAACACACTCAAGGGCGAAAAAAGTGTTTACCCCCTTACACAGCTCGAATCAAAGCATATGGCCCGCGCATATAGCGCGTATGTCGAAAATAAGCATAATCCTGATGCGTTTGCCAGGTTCATTCTCGGAGCCTTTCATGGACTTGCGAATGTTGCCGACCTCTATGATTTCACATTTGTATGCGAAGTTACATATTGCGAGCATTGGTATGCCTTTACCGATTCCGATAAAGCCAAAGAGTACGCCAATGCCCATGGTGCAAGCATTGAAAACCCATGGAAATGGGGAGATTTCCCAGTTGTAAATTTTTCTTCGGAGCCTGATGAAGACGGGAAATTTTATTCTGAGCTGTGCTTCGAAGACTAACAAAAAAAGGGAGGAAACCAAAATGACAACTCTTACCGCAGAACAGTGGCCAAAGGTGATGCTCGACCAGAGCAACAAGTGCCTGGCCGACATTCTGGACGCCGTGGATGTTGAGATGAGCCAGCACTACCCGGCAGCGATTAAAACGGAGCGCTATTACAAGCGTGTCCAGCCCAAACTTGAGGAGGCCAGGGAAGCCATCGAGGAGGCCTTTGGCCTCTTTGGTGAAGACTGGCCACATTATGGCGGCTCCATCGTAGCCTCCCTTAGTGATTGGCCAGGACACTTTATCCCGAACAAAGACGGCTCCTATAGGTTTGTGCCGGACTACCGGCGGCCCGTGCTGGATGAGGTGCTGACCATCTCTGAGGCGTCCGAACGCTATGGCGTTCCTGCCACTACTATTAAATCCGCTTGCGCGGGGCAGAAGGGAAATCCTCCCTCATTTACCGAGTACGAATGCAGGAAATCCGGCAAGACCTGGCTGGTAACCAAAGCAGGCATGGACCGCCTTTATGGAGGGCCCAAAGATGGCAAGGATTGATATTAAAAACAGCGCCCCGATGAAGGCGCTGGCCGCGGCCAAAGTAAAATACCCCGATTTTTTTAAAGCTGCCGACAGGATTTATAAAGATCCTGACGCAAAATGGGACAAATCAATCTGTTATTGTCCCATCGGTCTAGGCGTGACCTACGCCGTGGACCTGGCAGACCTGGACTCTCTGACTTTAGCAGAGAGGGGAGAAATCTCACGGACCGGGGCCACACTGGCCGTCCTTGCCAGCTGGCGCAAGGCAAAGAGCATCTACACTCTGGACGAGGATCTGGAAGCTGAGCTCTTTAAGACATCCGCAAAGGACATGACTGTGGCCCCCGGGATGCTAACCATCCCTGAATGGTGCATTTACGTAAAGACGAAGCTCTTGCAGGGATGCGCAGGGCTTTTCATTATGTTCGACCACGACATACAGAGAGGCCACAAAGAACTCTACATCTCCGCCGTAACGGAGGAGGGTACTTTTCTGACAAGCTTTTACTTAATCCTGCCGGATAAGCCCCAAAAGCTGACCGAGATTTTAAAGGGGGAGGAGGCAGTCGTCCGTGCAAAAGACGTCAGTAAAACCCCTGAGCTAGCCCCTTACGTATCCAGTTATTTCAAAGCATCCAGACAGGCAATACGATTTACTATAAACCTCCTGCTCTATCTGTCTGCCGTTAATGCTGAGGTGAAACAAGTCAATAAACTCTCTTTCCCGCGGCAAGGCAGGATAAAGGACACGCCGCGGGAGGTGGCTGTCTACTCCGTCGGAGAGGCTACAGGCTATCGCATCAGGAGGATTAACCGCTACGTGCGGGAGCATGGCGAGCCCCTGGGCGGCCACCATCGGTCACCGGTAATGCATGTACGGCGGGCGCACTGGCACACCTTTGCTTACGGCCCTGGTAAAAGCCTCCGACGCGTCAAATGGCTGCCGCCTATCATCGTAAACGGCGACGGCGAGGAAATGAACATCCCAACTATCACGGAGTTATCTGAAAAATAAAATTGACTTTGGTAGTCCATTTTGTAGGCAGAGGCCTCCGGATTTGCGGGGTATATGATATTCTTTCTCATTCCGTCCTATTCCGCGGGTTCCGATTAATTATCGATAAAACCTGTGTTTTTTTAACTTTCTATTCCGCGTTATTCAACGCTGTTCCATAGGTTCCGATAATTTAATGTTATCGGAAGTAAAGATAAATCTATCCCTACCCGTCAAATTCAGCCTGCAAACGAAAATAATTTATCCGTAACTCTGGAAACTTCGCGTTTCATCCTTTCAACATCAATGGTGAGCAATTCCTTATGGCGCATTACGACTTTGCCATTAATCATTACGGTATCGACATCCATTGAGTTTCCAGAATATACAGCCAGCGAAATGCTGTTGAATCCGGGCATCCAGTTGAAGCCTTCACGATTTACGAGGATGATATCTGCAAGGCTTCCCGATTCAAGAGTGCCAAGATTGTCATAGCCCATGCATTTAGCACCATCAACAGTAGCCATGTTCAAAGCTTCCAATGCATTGATGGCTAATGGATCGCTATCCTTCACCTTATGAATGAGTGCTGCCAGACGCATTTCTGCAAACATATCAAGCTTGTTATTGCTGGAAGCCCCATCGGTTCCGAGCCCCACCGTTATACCTGCAGCCCTCATCTTTGTTACTGGAGCGATTCCTGATGCAAGCTTGAGGTTGCTTGTCGGATTATGTGCGACATGTACATCTTTCTCCTTCATGATTCTGATATCGTCGTCATTCACATGTACACAGTGTGCTGCCAGTGTCGGAAGGTCAAATAATCCCAGATCATTCATCAATGCGATTGGGGTCTTTCCATACTCCTTCAGGCAATTGTCAACCTCGCCTTGCGTTTCGGACAGATGGATATGAATGGGAATGTTGTATTTCATGCCTGCATCCCTGACCTTCCTGATGTAATCAGGCGGACAGGTATATGAAGCATGCGGTCCGAGCATAACCTTGAATCTTCCGTCTCCTGCATGATCCCAGTTTTTAAAGAGCTCAATGTTCTCTGCCAGTCCCTTGTCCCCATTGGGTCCGATTCCTGCCAGTCCTCTGGCCAGGTTCCCTCTCATTCCGGCCAGATCGGCAGCTTTTGCACAGGAATCCATGAACATATACATATCGCAGAAAGCTGTTGTTCCCCCGCGGATCATTTCCGCGAAGGCAAGCATGCTTCCCCAGTATACAATATCATCATCAAGATGATCTTCAGCCGGCCAGATCTTATTCTGAAGCCAGTCCATCAGTTCCATATCATCAGCATAGCTCCTGAATAAAGTCATTGCCACATGAGTATGTGTATTGACAAGACCAGGAAGGCAAAGCATATTATTTCCTTCGATAACTTCATCATAGTCTGCCGGATCAGGATTATCGGGAAATTCTTTGATATACTTTCCATCAATCACGATATTCTGGTTTTCCACAATGGAATTGTTCCTAAAAACTGCTGCATTTCTGATAAGTGTTGACATATTCCCTCCTAGTCAAGTCCCAGATATTTTTTCTGTTCTTCAGATAAGCTGTCAATCTTGTAGCCCATTGACTGAAGTTTGATTTGAGCAACTTTGGTATCAAGTTCATGAGGAAGTGTATATACTGCCGGTTTCATATCCCTGCCATGGCCTAAAAGGTACCAGACTGCCAATGTCTGCATAGCAAAGGACAGATCCATGATTTCAGCCGGATGTCCATCGCCGGCTGCCAGATTGACAAGGCGTCCTTCTGCCATTAAGAATACAGTCTTGCCATTTGGCAGTACGTATCCTTCAATATTCTTTCTGGCTTCATATTTCTTCGTGCAGATGCGCTCAAGGTCAGCACGGCTGACTTCGCAGTCAAAATGGCCTGCATTGGCACAGATAGCGCCATCTTTCATCTGCATGAAGTGTCTTTCTGTAATGACATCGATATCGCCGGTTACAGTCAGGAAGATATCCCCTACTTTTGCAGCCTCATCCATCGGCATGATTTCAAAACCATCCATGACTGCTTCAATAGCCTTGATCGGGTCGACCTCTGTTACGATGACATGAGCGCCGAGTCCTTTTGCACGCATGGAAACGCCCTTGCCGCACCAGCCGTATCCGGCAATGACTACAGTTTTGCCGGTAATTGTCAGATTCGTGCTTCTGATAATTCCATCCCAGGCCGACTGTCCTGTCCCGTAACGGTTATCGAAGAGATATTTGCAGTAAGAATCGTTTACCGCAATCATCGGGAATTCCAGATCGCCAGCCTTTTCAAGGATCCTTAAACGATGGACGCCGGTTGTTGTTTCTTCCGAGCCACCGATTAAGTTGACTTGGGCATCCTTGCGGGTCGTATGAAGCAGATGAACAAGATCGCCGCCATCATCGATGATGATATCAGGTTTATGATCGAGTGCCTTATTTAAGAAAAGCGTATATTCCTCGTCAGTGCAGCCGTGCCATGCATAAACGGTGATTCCGTTATCAACCAAAGCAGCCGCAATAGGATCCTGTGTTGAGAGCGGATTGCTTCCTGTGCAGATAACATTGGTGCCTGCAGCTTTCAGTGTAAGTGCCAGGTAAGCAGTTTTGGCTTCAAGATGAATGGACATGACCACTGTCTTGCCCTTGAAAGATTGATCAGCGGAGAATTCTTCTTTCAGTGTATTCAAAACAGGCATAAATTTCTCTACCCAGGCAATACGCTGTTTGCCTTCTTCAGCTAAATTAATATCACGTATCATTGATTCATTCATTGTTTTAACCTTCTTCCTTGTAAAATCTTTTAATATTATCTGTATATGGCGGGACAATAACGCCTTTTTCAGTGATAATCTCTGTTATCAGATGATTGGGAGTCACATCGAATGCCGGATTGAATACAGGAACATCCTTGGGGGCCAGCTGGATTCCCTTGTATGTCCTTACTTCATCCGGATTTCTTTCCTCAATAACTATTTCACCGCCGCTTTTGATAGAGGTATCAAATGTGGAAAACGGTGCAGCCAGATAAAATGGTATGTGGTGGTAAGAAGCAAGGACAGCAAGTCCATATGTACCAATTTTATTGGCGCCGTCTCCATTAAGAGCGATCCTGTCAGCTCCGACGATAATGGCATCAATATGTCTTGTATTCATGAGCATGGCAGCCATATTATCCGTAATCAGACAGCACGGGATTTCATTTGCCATGAGTTCCGTTGCGGTTAAACGTGATCCCTGCAGAATGGGCCGCGTCTCATCGGCATATACACATGAAATCTGGCCTCTTTCATTAAGCTCCTTGATAACACTGAATGCCGTGCCGTCCCCCGCCGTAGCAAGTGCACCCGTATTGCAGTGTGTCAGAATGTTAAGGGCAGTTTTGCCTTTAAATAAATCAGCTCCGTGTGAACCAATACGCCTGCACATATCCCGGTCGGAATATTCAATGTCTTTTGCTTTGTTCAGCAGTTCTGCCCCGGCTGTTTCCAGGCTCTCTGAATGAGAATAAACTTCTTTCATTTCAGAAATCGCCCAGGACAGATTAACAGCTGTAGGACGAGCTGCTTCAAGTTCATCCAGCGCTGCATAAAAACGTTCCGTCAAACCAGTGTCAGAATATGCCCTGCATTCCCTGAAAGCCAGGACAGATGCGTAACCGGCCGCCACGCCAATGGCAGGCGCGCCTCTGACAGCCAGTGTCTTGATGGCAGAGACGACATCCTTATACGAATAACAGTCGATATAAACAATTTCATCGGGTAATTTTGTCTGGTCGAGAAGAATCAGGTGATCTTTATCCCATTTCAATGACCAAAGACCTTTCTTCATAACTGAAATCCTCCAAAGTCTTTGGCGGCATGTCTGCAGTCGCAGTCAGTATCAGGATCAAATTCCTGAGAAAGGATCGTAATGATCTTAACAAAACTCTCAATATTCTGATTCATGCATTCAACAACTTCGCGATGCGTCAAAGATTGTTTCGAAATGCCTGCAGCGAAATTTGTTACCATGGAAATGGTAGCGTAGCACATTTCAGCTTCCCTGGCCAGCTGACACTCCGGCACATTTGTCATACCGACAACATCAGCCCCCCACATCCGGTATGCTTTGATTTCAGCGGGAGTTTCAAATCTGGGGCCTTCTGTACAGATATAGGTTCCCTCTGGATGGATGACAATTCCCTCACGGTGTGCAGCATCCAGGACGGCAGCACGAAGATGCGGGCAATATGGATGTGTCATATCAATATGGGCAACTCCATGCAGTTCGCCGTCATAGAAAGTACCGATTCTTGATTTCGTCTGATCGATGAACTGATCAACCAGTACCAGTTCGCCGGGCTTGTAATCGGGATTCAGAGATCCAACTGCTGTTGTCGATACGATGGAAGATACCCCCAGCGCCTTTAAAGCATAAATGTTGGCCCTGAAGTTGATCTTATGCGGCGGGATCGTATGATTCACACCATGCCTTGCCATAAAGACGATCGGCTTATCCTTGAAATATCCTAATTCATATTTTGCTGTCCCATATGGAGTTTCAATTGTTTCGCTATGGAGATCAGTTAATATTTCAGGGTTATAAACACCTGTACCACCAATAAAAGCTAATTTATTCATTGAATACCCTCCCCTTTTTCATCGTTAAACCATTTAACTAAAGTTGATCTTGGTATATTGTATTTTTTACCACAATAATGGCAGCAAACTTCTGTAACTTCGTCTTCCAGCAATTCATTTCTTTCCGTTTCGGGAAGCAGAAGCAGCGAATTTCTTATATGATCCAAATTGCAGGTGCACTGAAATTTGATGACCGATTCGCCAATGGGAAGGAAGCCTTCCTTATCTATCAGGAAGCTTAAAGATGATGCATCCCCTTTGTCTCCAAAGATTTTCCATCCCTTGCTGTTCAGTATAAACAAATCATCATATAATTTCTTGTTAGCCTGAGGCGTCATCTGTGCCAGGAAGCAGGCAACTCTTTCCAGCTTTCCGTCTTCTCCTAACTGAAATTGGATATCCAGATAAGAATCTGTTTGGTCTGATTCGTTCAGGTAAGAAGTAAGACATTCAGAAATACTATTGCATGATGCGTTTACTGTGCTGATATATGGCTGTTTCAGCAGGGAATACCTTGTGACAAGCAGCTGTGCATTTTCACAAACGAGACGTTTCTCTTCAGCAGGATCGTATTTATCGAAAGCCTCTGCTTCAGGATTTTCTATAAATCCCCTTACATAATGACCTTCATAAGCATCAGCCCGGATAATTCCCAAAGGCGAATGCGTTACCCACTTCAGAGAGATTCCTTCGTGATTTTTGAAATCAGTTGCCAGTGCGGCAGTTGCAGCGAGAATTTTGCCAATGATTATTTCAGAAAATAATGAAAGATTGTGTATATTCCCAGCTTCTTTTGCTGCATCAGTAACATCTGCAACAGTGATTCGGAGTCCTTCATGATTAAGTAAGTGTTGGATAGAATTTTTAGTGATCAATTCTTTTTCCTCCTAAAACCAGTCCCAGAAATTATCAATTGATATAGACCAGATTACAATACTCTTAAAGTATTAATCGTATATATTTTACCATTATCATATGACAAAATAAAACCTGTACCTCTGATTTAAATCAATAAGGTACAGGTTTTATTTTAATCGGGGAATAATTCACACCTTCAAAGACTCAATGGCATCTTTTCTGTCTGGCTGATTAAATACTGATGAACCAGCAACAAGTATATCTGCCCCGGCATTTTTCAGTAATCTGGCATTGTCCTTGTTAACGCCGCCATCAATTTCTATTAAAGTGGAAAGCTCCTTGTTTATGATGAAATCCTTTAAACGTCTTACTTTATCAAGGGTATAAGTAATGAATTTCTGACCGCCAAATCCCGGATTCACGGACATGATAAGCACATAATCCAATAGTGGAAGAACTTCTTCTATAGCTCCTATCGGTGTACCCGGATTCAGTGCGATACCGGCCTTGATATTCCTTCCTTTGATGTTCTGTATCATTCTGTCCAAATGAGGAACTGCTTCTACATGGAAGGAAATGTACTGGACAGAGATAGATTCCAATACATCCAGATAATCCTGAGGATTATAGGTCATAAGATGTACATCAAGCGGCAAATTGGTTACTGTCCGGATAGACTTAAACACTGGCGGGCCGAATGAAATATTTGGTACAAAATGGCCATCCATAACATCCAGGTGAAGGAGGTCTGCTCCGTTTTGCTCCACATCGCGGATTTCATCCTCGAGTCTGACAAAATTGGCAGCTAATACTGACGGTGCTATTTCCATAAGAACTATCTCCTGTTCTTTTCTGAATTCAATTCACTAAGAAGTTTGATATAATTATTATATCGTTCCAGCTGGATATCTCCGTTTTGCACTGCATCCCGGACAGCACAGTCTGGTTCCTTGTCATGCATGCAGTCATTGAATCTGCATTTGCCCAAATAAGGCCTGAAGTCCTTAAAAAGATAGGCTGTTTCTTCCGGCATCAGATGATTAAGGTTAAGCAGCGTGTATCCGGGGGTATCCATAAGAAGACTGTGATCAGAGTATCTGACTAATTCCGCATGACGGGTTGTTGTTTTTCCCCGTCCTGAATGACTGCTGACTTCCCCGGAGATAAAATGAGAAGAGCCCAGAATATAATTCAGAAGACTGGATTTCCCGACACCTGAAGGGCCGGAAAAAGCAATGATTTTCCCCTTTAAAAGCATCTGAACATTTTCAAGTCCGTATTTTGTTTCTAAAGAGGTACAAATACAGTCATATCCGGCATTTACATAGTAATCCCGGACAGAAAGTGCATGAGATGGATCCAGATCATATTTATTAATAATGATGGCCGGATTTATCCCTGCATATTCTGATAGGACGATCATCTTGTCCAATAAGTATTGATCCAGATCAGGACTTTTGATTGCAGAAACCAGGATAAGCTCGTCAACGTTGGCTATAGGCGGACGATGAAGAACCGTCAGCCGGGGATAGACATCCTTAATCAGCATCTGCCCTGAATCATCCAGCTCGCAGTCAACATAATCTCCAACCAGTATATCGGTTTTCTTTTTCAGCTTTCCTCTGGATCGGCAAGAGGCCGTCTCATTGTTATCCAGTAAAACATTAAAGTAGCCGTTTTGGTTCTTAAGTACAATGCCATTCATAGCGGATTAAAGCTCCCTGTCTTGAACGACAGAACCATCAATAACAACCTGAACCCTGACATTGCCTACACCAGAGACATCCTTATTGATCGTGCTTCCTGCATTAACCTTCGCATTATAGACCGTATGCTTTCCGGTATCATCAGTTACATAGATTTCTACCTGACGTGCATTGCCTTCTTTTGGAATTGTAATATTGACTGTCCCGTTTTTCTTCTGGCTCTTGGATTTTGATCCAATCGTAAGATTAACGACATTGAAATTCGTTTGTTCTCCGCCGGCCGGATCCTGCGAAACTACAACTGCATTGGGAGCATCAGCTGCTGTACCGTCAGAAGAAGTTATTGTACCTACGGAAAGTTTCATGGAAAGCAAGGAATTACGCGCATCAGATAACGACATTCCGGTCAAATTCGGAACACTTACCTTTTGACGCATGTTGATAACTATATTGATCCGCGTCCCCTTTGTTGCCTTTGCGCCGGAATCCGGGCTTTGGGAAATAATAACATCGGAAGGCTTGTCCGGATCATTTCCATTTTCGACTGCTCCCAAAGACAATCCCATCTTGTCAAGACGTTCTTTCGCCTGCTCCAAAGTCAGACCCTTCAGGTCTGGAATAAGCATGGTCGAACCGCCCTTGCTTACAGTCAGATGAATGATCCTCTGTGCTTTCACATTGGTACCGGCCGGAGGCGTCTGGGAAATGACCTGTCCGGAAGGTACATCATCACTCGCAATTTCATCTACAGAAACCTTCAGATTCAGTTTTTTCAGAGATGTTTCAGCGACCTCTACCGGTTTTCCCACCACGTTCGGAACGGAAATGTTTTCAGCACTCCAGAAGTTGCCGAAGGTAAAGAATGCCCAGGCAAAACAGATTGCAAATAAAGCTACCATCGCAATCCAGATGTACTTCTGCGGAAGATTGGCAATAAAAGTAGCTACTTTCCCATCTTTTTCCAATACGATCGGCTTTTGTTTTGTAGGAAGAGGACGAGTCAGCGCAGTAAAATCATGAGACGCCGGCTTGTTGTAGATTGAAGTCGTAAATCCCTGCGCAATTTTCAATTCCGAAATGAAATCAGAAACGGAATCATATCTTTTATCCGGATCCCGCTGGAGGGCTGTAAGAAGGCATTCTTCCAGCATTGGCGAAATTGCCGGATTATATTTTGTCGGCCTGGGAATATCTCCCTGCATATGCTGAAGAGCAATACTTACCGCTGTCTCACCTTCAAACGGCAGATGATGAGTCAGCATTTCATAAAGAACAATTCCCAAAGAGTAAATATCCGTCTTGGCCGTTATCTTATCACCTGCAGCCTGTTCAGGCGACAGGTAATGAACGGAACCCAGGATTGACTGTTTATCTATAACAGTGGATGAGTTGATTGCTCTTGCAATGCCGAAATCTGTTACTTTGACCTTTCCATTGGTGGTCAGCAGTATATTATGCGGCTTGATGTCACAGTGAATAATGCCATTCGCATGTGCTTCTTCTAGTGCATTGCCGATACTGATAGCAATTCTGACAGCTGTATCAATGGGAATATTGGGGTGTGACTGGATATATTGCTTCAGTGTCTCCCCTTCGACATATTCCATGACGATATAGTGAATATCGCCATCACAGCCGACATCATAAATTCCCACAATGTTCGGGTGTGTTAATTTTCCTGCGGATTGCGCCTCATGTCTGAATCTTACAATGAAATCATTATCCTCAGCAAAATTGCTATGCAGAATCTTAACGGCTACGATGCGATCCAAAAGGATATCTTTGGCCATATAAACATCAGCCATGCCGCCAGAGCCGATTTTCTTTATAATTTCATATCTGCTATCTAGAATTTTTCCGGTCATAAATTACTCCAATGTTTCTGTAAACTGAACCAGAATAAGAGACACATTGTCTTTTGCTCCTGCATCATAAGCTTTTTCCATTAAATCCTTGTCTAACTTCTTTAAGTCATCCTGTGTTCTTCTTGGATTATCAGCAATAACAGACCTGATGACGTTATCATCAATCATACCCGTCAAACCATCTGAGCAAAGCAGAACCAAAGAATCATTATCCAACTTAAAATGCCCGGTATCCACAGTCAAAGATTTTTCAATTCCGACTGCCCTGGTAATTTCGTTTTTCCGGGGATGAAAACGCATATCTTCCCTGGATATTTTTCCTTCATTGACAAGTTCCATAACAAATGAATGATCCGTAGTGATTTGTTTCAGTATATTATCGTGCCAAACATATAAACGGCTGTCTCCTACATGAGCCCAATTCAAGGTATCGCCGATCACTGAAGCAGCTATCATTGTTGTACCCATAGAAAGAAACTGATCGTCATCCTGCTTCCGGTCCAATATGGCCTGGTTAGCCAGCAGTATAGATTCCTTTAAGTTGGATTCAGAGAGTTCAGCGGGCTCAAGGCGCTCCAAAAAATTACCAGCACTCTCGACAGCAAGTGTGCTGGCAATCTGGCCGCCTTCATAGCCGCCCATACCATCTGCTAATATATAAACATTTTCTACATCCAGATTGATCGCGTCTTCATTAACTTTTCGGACTAATCCGGTTCTTGAATCACCCAATGTAAGTATCATAGAAACCAATGCCTGTCCATGTTTTCTGCAAATATGCATGAAACCTAAAAAATTATAAAGCAATCCATTAAATAGAAACTTTCGTAAGATACGTTTGAAACTATTTCTTCACTAATACTATCATTATGCAATACCATAGTCAATTTTAGCAGAGCGGCATATGAATAGAGATGAATAACAGTCTCGCTCAGTTCTTCAGATATCTTCTCTTCAGCTGGCCGCAGGCTGCCTGAATCTTATCACCCATCTGTTTCCTGACTGTTGTCGTCCTGCCATGCTTTTCCAAAATCATTTGGAATTTTTTCACTTCATCAGCTTCCGGCGGATATAACTGAATATGTTCAGTGCCATTAACAGGAATTAAATTAATGTGACAGTTCAGATTTCCTATAAGTCTGCATAATTCATTTGCATTATCCGCAGAAGCGTTCACATCTTTTATAAGTATGTATTCGAATGTAACCCGGCGGCCCGTTTTGTTATAGAAGTATCTGGCGGCGTTAATTACATCCTCAATTTTATAAGAGTTGCTGATAGGCATGATTTGATTTCTTATCATATCATTCGGCGCATGCAGCGAAATTGCCAAAGTGATCGGCAATCCTTCTTCCGCCAGACGATAGATCTGTGGAACGATACCACAGGTTGAGAGAGTGATATTTCTAAGACTGATGTTCAAGATATCGGGATCATTGCAGAGTCTGATGAACCGCAGCACATTTTCATAGTTTGTCAGAGGTTCGCCTGCTCCCATCAATACGATGGAATGTACAGGAATATCAAAATGCTGCTTGAAAGCAAACACCTGCGCCAGTATTTCTGAAGCATCAAGGTTGCGCTTCATTCCATCAAAGGTGGAAGCACAGAAGACGCATCCCATCGCACATCCTACCTGCGTAGAAGCACAAATGGAATTGCCATAATCATGATGCATGCAGACGGTTTCAACCAGGGAGCCGTCAGAAAGCTTGAGCAGGAGTTTAGTCGTGTTTTTATCATCCGACTGCAGCTGATTGATAATCTGCGGTTTGCTGATTACTGTATTTTCCTTGAGCCATTCTCTCATTGCACCCGGCAATTGTTTCATCTCATCAAAATCATATACATATCTGTGATATAAATAATCCTGAATCTGCTTGGCCCTGAATCTGGGAAAACCATTTCTGACAATCCAATCTTCTGTTTCAGCAAGTGTATGGCCCCAAATATTCCAACTCATATTATCTCCTTTTCATTTTAGCGATAAAGAATCCATCGCTATGACATTCATCCGGCCAAAGCGTTGCCATACCGTTTTCATATTCTTTTCCATTTGGCAATTGGAAACCTTCTAATTCAAAATCAGTAAAGTTGTCTATAAACCACTTAACAACAGATTCATTTTCCTGTTTATTCAGTGTACAGGTACTATAGACCAAGACCCCTCCATGCTTAACATAATGAGCTGCAGTAGAAATTAACTTTTTCTGCAGGATGGGGAATTCCTTTATATCGGCCTCTTTCCTGTTCCATCTGATTTCCAGTTTATGTCCAAGTACACCCAGACCGGAACACGGGGCATCCAAAAGTACTTTGTCATACTCTTCATTGCAGGAATCATTCAGGACGGTTGAATCCTGTACTTCTGCATGAATAATTTTGATACCTAACTTATGTGCACTTTCTTTTATTAGCTGAACCCGGTGGTCATATAAATCCCATGCATCAATATGGCCCTCATTGTTCATTAATTCAGCCATTTCCGTCGTTTTGCTTCCCGGGGCGGCACACATATCAAGAACCCGCTCTCCTGGTTCAGGAGATAATACAACTGGCGGAATCATTGATGAGACAGATTGAACAGATGCATAGCCCTTGTTTAGGATTTCGGCAAAAAACTGGTCAGCCCCATGTTTAAGGATGATAGCTGGCGAATAAAAATCACTCTGCTGGGCTTCGACACCTTTTTCAGATAAAAGCTTTAAAACGGATTGTGTATCAGTTCGTAAAGTATTAACACGTATGGAAGTATCAGGTACTTCGTTAAAGGCCTTCAATATTAAATCTGTTTTCTCCGGTCCTAATTCTTTCTGCCATTTTTGTACCAGCCATCCAGGCATATTATAGAAGAGTTCATCATACAAAAGCGGATTGCTTTCCCGTTTTGGCAGTTCAAACTGTTCCTTCTTCCGGAGGAAATTTCTAAGCACACCATTGATGAACCTGACATTCCCGGGGTGTGTAATCTTCTTTGCAATTTTAACAGTTTCATTGACTGCGGCAGATTCCGGAATCCTGGATAAATATATCAGCTGATAGAGCCCAATACATAACAGGATCCGAACTGCAGGATGTATCTTTTTTACAGGATGGCTGCTAAGACGGCTGATAATCCAGACAAGATACTTGTATTTTCTAAGAGTGCCGTAAACCAATTCTGTCAATAAATGCGCCTCAGGCCCCTTCAAATGATTCTTTTTGAGTGCCGTCTGAAGTCTTAGATTCGAATAAGCGCCTTTTTCCAAAATATCATAAAGCGCCTGATATGCCAGAGCCCTTGCAGAAGGAGCCTGAGCATTAGTATTCAAATGATTCATCCGTGGTCACCTTGTACCCGTTAATAAAGTCTGATGCGCTCATCTTTTTATGATTTTCGGGCTGAATCATGAGAAGCCCTATGGCACCGTCACTGCATTTAACATGAAGCATTCCGTCGGAAAGAGAGAAGATCTTCCCTGGGGCATCATTAGAACTTGATTCAAGCAGAACAGCCTCGTGAATTTTAATCCGCTTTCCCCTGAAGAAAGTATATGTACCCGGATTTGGATACATTCCCCTGATCAGCCTGTCTATCGTGCGGGCAGAATCATTCCAGTTGATATGTCCCATTTCCTTCGTCAATTTTTCAGCATATGTTGCTTTGCTTTCATCCTGTTTTACAGAAGCAGCCAGTTTAGCCGGCAGATCATCCAAAACATCGATCAACAGTTTTGCTCCGACATTGCTCAGTACGTCAAAAAGATCTTCTGATGTCATATGCGGAGTAATAAATACGCTTTTTTCCGCAATAATATTGCCAGTATCCATTCCTGCGTCCAATTGCATGATCGTTACTCCGGTTGTTTCTTCTCCATCAATGATCGAACGCTGAACAGGTGCGGCGCCGCGATACTTAGGAAGAAGCGATGCGTGCACATTAATCACGCCATACTTGGGAATATCAAGAACAGCCTGCGGCAAAATCTTTCCGTAAGCTATTACAATAATCAGATCAGGATTCAGAGCCCTTAACACATCAAGCTCTTTTTCATCCTTCAGGGAGTTGGGCTGATAAATAGTAATATCATGTTCCAATGCGAATTGTTTTACCGCAGAAAACTGTACTTTATTTCCCCTTTTATTGACCCGGTCCGGCTGTGTATAAACAGCTTCAACCTCATACCCCTGTTTATAGAGCTCATTTAATGATGGTATTCCGAAATCCGGTGTTCCCATAAATACGATTTTATAATTATTCATCTGTCTTAGGTCCTTTATGAAGTGAAAGAGCCTTTTCAATGAAAAGGATGCCATTTAAATGATCAGTTTCATGCTGGATGCAGCGTGCTAATAACCCGGATGCCTTTTTTGTTTTTTTCTTGCCATGTATATCCTGATAATGCACAATGACATTCGAATAGCGTTCCACTTCCCCAAAGAGTTCAGGAACGGATAAGCATCCTTCTATGTCGGTATTCTTCTCATCCCCGATGGGGCTCCATTCCGGATTGATGTAAGCTTCAAAGCCGGATTCACCGTCATCAGCAACAAACACCCTTTTAGACACCGCAATCTGCGGAGCAGCAAGACCTACACCGTTAGCTTCATACAGGGTCTTTTTCATATCAATAACCAGGAATTTCAATTTTTTATCAAACACTTCAACAGGAGCTGCCACATTCTTTAATATCGGATTTCCCGCACTAATAATTTTACTCAACTTATGATACCTTCTTTCTTTTAATCTTCGAGTAAATCCAATTATTTAATTCTTTAGGAAGTATTGAATTAGGAAATACACAAGGAGTCACACATAGCCCGCTCTATACAGAAGGAGATATTGCTAACTTGACTTCAACATGGGAAAAAGCGACTAAACATAACTTTGGAATAGAAATTGGCTTATGGAATAAGTTAGATTTAACTTTGGATTTATTTAAAGAGAATCGTAAAGATATTCTAATGACCCCACAAACTACGTCTTCTATTGTAGGAGCTACTTTTAACGCTATCAACCGAGGAGAAACGAAAAATCATGGTTTAGAATTAGAGTTACGCTGGAATGACAAAATCGGACGTAATTTTAATTACTGGGGAGCTTTAACTTTTGCAGCCAGCGAAAACCGGATTGTCTATAAAGATGATCCTAGAAATGCGGATGAGCACTTGAAAGCTGCAGGTAAACCGATTGATTATCAAAACCGTTTTATTGCGATCGGTAATTATGGTTCGATAGACGATGTGTTCAATTACGCACAAACAGCTATAAATGGTACTACAGCATCGCAAGTAATTCCTGGAGACCTTATCTATATAGACTTCAATGGAGACGGAATAATCAACTCAAACGACAAGGTAGTTGTAGACGAATTGAATTACCCATTGACTACCATCGGATTTTCTTTCGGGTTCAATTGGAAAGGACTTAACTTCAGTGCAATGCTC